>Ga0114996_10000312_pt1 | contig 68454 bp, 64 predicted proteins | sample ArcticOcean_MG_C_4_FD_87039 | JGI IMG/M metagenome (GOLD analysis project Ga0114996, IMG submission 87039) | Marine microbial communities from western Arctic Ocean - ArcticOcean_MG_CB4_134 | ecosystem: Environmental > Aquatic > Marine > Oceanic | place: Arctic Ocean: Canada Basin | collected...
AATAAAAAAATATCCACCAAAGCGTTGGCCGCTATCGCTCAAAAGCAAACCCTCATGGTGCAGTGCCACCAGTGATCCATGACCTGGGCCGATTATGCTTGAATTTCTGCTCCCGGCGTCCGATTTCAAAGATATGACCGATACCAACGATAGGCCCGGAAATGAGGCTTGGCTGTTCAACGCTCTTGTGGATCTGGAAGACCAGGGCCTGCTCGGCGATTTCTGCCGCCATGTGAGCCTTGCCATCCCGGTGGCGTCCGAGGTCATCGCCGAAGGCGTGTGGCCGCTGATCCGGGGCAAGTATGACCTCGGTGATGGCCGTCACGATGTCGCCCGGGCGGGCAGGGACCTTTTGGGTTTTCTGCCCCTCACCCCGCCGCGCTCGTGACGGGTTACGTTTGGCGCCGCTGCGGCTGACGCCCTTGGTGATGACCGGATATGCCGAGGATGACATTTTGCGCAGCAGCAACGATGAGCCCAAGCACGCGCGCATCCAAAAGCCATTCCAGACTGCGGAACTATCCAGGCAAATCCATGCGCTTTTAGCGAGCTAGAACTTCGCCAGATTCAACGCCAGGCCAGCGCGGGGCGGCGCCCGATTTAGCTCGACAACCGTTTCCGCATGGTCCCCTTGGCCCAGAACAATAATCCCAGCGACAGCACGATGATATAGCCCGCGTCCCAGACCGACGTCATGGTGGCTTCGCCGGCGAAGGCGGCGCGGGTGAGGCGGACCGGGTGCAGGAGCGGCAAGATTTCGGCGACGTTCAGCCAGACGCCCGAGAGCCGCTCGTCGATGGGAAAGAAGACGCTGGAGAACAGGAACAGGGGCGTCAGGAAAAGCGTGAAATAGAAGCTGAACAGCTCGATCCTCGGCATGCGCAAGGTGACCGCGATGCCGATTGCGGCGAACATCAACCCGGTCAGCGGGATCACCAATATGGCCAACAATGCCGAGACGCCGGGAAGCAGACCGAAGGCGCCGGCGACGATAAAAAAGCCGCCGCCATAGATGGACGAGCGGGTGATCGCCCACAGCACTTCGCCGATCAATATGTCATCGGGCGACACCGGCGTGGTGACGATGACCGAGTAGGATTTCTCGTACATCAGGCGCACATAGACATTGTAGGTCACTTCGAACGAAGCGCCGTGCATGGCCGACACGCAGATCAGGCCGGGCACCAGAAACTCCACATAGCTGACGCCGCCCATCTCTGTAATATAGGCGCCGACGCCGATGCCGATGGCGGTCAGGTAAAATACCGGCTCGAAAAAATTGGGCAGAAGGTTCACCTTCCAGGTGCGCTTATAGAGGGCCGCATTGCGCCGCCAAACCGAAAGCGTATGCCGCGCCGACAAGCTCATCAGCCGTCATCCAGTTGGGTGCCGGTGACCGCCAGGAACACGTCTTCCAGATTGGCCGGGCGCTGGATAACGGCGCGCCGGTTGCCGCCGTCCAGATTTTGAAGTCTGGCCAAAACCTGTTCCGGGTCTTTGGCGAAGACCATGAGCCGGGTGCCGGTGCGCAGCTTGATCAAGCTGCCGGCGTCCTCCAACAGGCGTTGCTCTTCTGCGTCCGTGCATTCGAATTCGAGGGCATTTGGGTAGAGTTCGTCCTTGATCAATTGCCGGGGCGCGCCCTGGCGGATGGCCTTGCCGCCATTGATGATCATCACCTGATCGCAGAGCCGCTCGGCTTCGTCCATGTAATGGGTGGTCAGAAGTACGGTTTTGCCGTCCCCCTTGAGGCCGCGGATTTTCGACCAGAGGGCGTGGCGGACGGCGGGATCAAGTCCGGTGGTCGGCTCGTCCAGGATCAACAGTTCCGGCGCGTTAATCAGCGACATGGCGATCGACAGGCGCCGCTTGAAGCCGCCGGACAATTTGAGGACTTTCTTGTCGGCATCGGCGCCGATCTCAAGGAACGCCAGCAATTCCGTCACCCGCTGGGAGAGCAGGGCCTCTGGTATCAAATGATGGCGGCCATGGATGAACAGATTATCCCGGCTGGAAAGGTTCTCCATCATCACGTTGTCCTGCAAGGTGACGCCGAGGCGGGCGCGCACGGCCCTCGTATCGCGGCCCACATCCATGCCGAACATTTTGATCTGCCCCCGGCTCGGCTCGGAGACCCCATAGAGCATGCGCAAAGTTGTTGTCTTGCCGGCGCCGTTGGGACCCAGCAGGCCGAAGCAGATGCCGGGCGGAACCGTCAAGTTCAAATCTTTGACCGCATCGATACCGTCGAAGGTCTTGGTCACGCCCTTAGCTTCGATGATAGGTGCGGCGATGTTGGAAGGCGTCTGCATGGGCTTTTCAGATTATGGGATGAAGCGGCCCTTGCACAGCCCTTCCTTCGCCAATTATCATGGCATTTCATTTATAAAGGGAGCGTAATTATGGATGACCAGACTGGATTGGCCGGGCCCGCGCCGGGCTTTGTCAAATTTCCCGACTACGAGGTTCGCCTGGAACCGGCGGGCGCCCGCGTTCGCGTCATGCTGGATGGCACCGCCATCGCCGATTCCGCCAATGTGCTTACCCAACTCGAAACCGATCACAAGGCGGTCTATTATTTCCCGCGCGAGGATGTGCGCATGGATTTGCTGGAAGCGACCGATCACGAAACATTCTGACCCTACAAGGGACATCCGTCCTACTACTCCGTGCGGGTAGGTGATCGTTTCGAAGAAAATCTGGTGTGGTCCTACGAGACGCCCTTCGATGAGGGCGAGGAATATGCCGGCTATCTGGCTTTCTATTGGGGCCGTGTGGATCAATGGCTCCTCGATGATGTGGAAGTGACCGAGCATCCGCAAAACCCGTAAAGAAGGCTAAGCCAATGAACAGCAATTCCCTGGCGCCGGACCTGATTGTTCATAACGGCAAGGTGGTCACGGTGGACGCAAGCTTCACTATTGCCGATGGCCTGGCCGTTAAAGATACGCGCATCATTGCCGTCGGCGATGGTAAGCAGTTGCTGGGCGCCGCGGATGCGCGCACCGAAATTATCGATCTCGGCGGGCAGACCGTAGTGCCGGGATTTTTCGACGGCCACGCCCACATGGACCGGGAAGGGTTGACCGAGATTTATCCCAGCCTCAAAGAGGCCAAGTCCATCGATGATATTTTGGCAATCATCGAAACCCTGGTGGCCGATGCGGCCCCTGGTGAATGGATCGTCACCATGCCGCTCGGCGCGCCGCCAAATTATCTTGGTGCGGCGTCGGAGTTATCCGAGGGCCGCTTCCCAACCCGGCACGATCTGGACAAGGTATCGCCGGACAATCCGGTCTATATCCGCCCGGTCTGGGGGTATTGGCGTCACGACATGGCCGAGCCGCTGGTCTCGGTGGCCAACACAAAGGCGCTGATTGCCGGCGGCATTAGCCGCGATACGCCGGAGCCCTGTTCGACGGTGACGTTCGAAAAAGATGCCAGCGGCGATCCCACCGGCGTCTTTTTCGAAGACACCCTGCAGCCGATCATCGAGCTGACATTCTTCCGCGGCATGCGCCGCTTTACGCCCGATGAGCGTACGCGCGGCCTAAAACGTTCCTTGGAAGTATACCAATCCTTCGCCACCACCTCGGTGTTCGAAGGCCACGGCCTCGCCGCCGAGATTATCGACGCCTACAAACAAGTCTCCGCCGACGGCAACCTCACCATGCGCGCCGACGTGCCCTTAAGCCCATCGTGGGACACGGTCGCCGGCGTTGATCCGGGCGCCCTGTTCGACACCTGGGCCGGTTGGCTGGCCCAGGGTGGGCTCGGCGGCAGCCATCTTCGGGTCTCCGGCCTGTTCGTGCTGGCCAGCGCGCCGGAAGGCTCGGTGCTCAACCGCGAAGACCAGTTGCGCGCCGAGATCAGCCCCTATACGGGCTGGGCCAGCCGCTATTACGACCACGCCTTACCGCGCCAGCAACTGATCGATGTGATGGTTGAAGCGGCCAGGCGCGATATCCGTATCGCCACCATCACGCCGCCCATGCTGGGTGTGTTCGAAGAAGTGAACAAGATCGAGCCGATCCGCGACAAGCGCTGGGTGCTCGGCCATATCGGCATTTTGAGCCCCGATGATGTGGGCCGTATCCGCGATCTGGGTCTGGCGACCACCACCCACACCAACCGTTCGATCTATTCCATCGGCTCGAAACTGCGCGACGGCATGGCGCCGGAGCGCGAATCCGACATCATGCCTTTGCGGCGCATGACCGAGGCCGGCGCCCATTTCGCCCTGGCCACCGACAATCTGCCGGTCTCATTGTTCCATCCCTATTGGCAGGTGGTCTCGCGCATCGACCGGGTGACCGGCGAACGAATCGCCGAAGACCAGAGCCTGACCCGGGAAGAGGGTTTGCGCGCCCTCACCATGGGCGGCGCGTATTTGTGCATGTCGGAAAATGACCGCGGCTCTCTTGAAGTCGGCAAGCTCGCCGATTTCGCCGTCCTCAGCGCCGATCCGCTGACCGTGGACGAGGATGATCTAAAAAATATCCATTCGATGCGCACCGTCATCGGCGGCCAGACGGTCTACGAGCGGGACTAAGAACACCGGCGGCGATTCATCCCCACAGCCTCTCCGTCGCGATGCGGGCGCCTTCGGCCATGGCGCCCAACTTCGCCCATACCACCGACGGGAACACCGCTTTGCGTCCGGCATAGGTGGAAAAGCCGCAATCGGCGCCGGCTATGACCCGTTCGCGGCCAACGATATCGGCGTAGCGGCCAATGCGCTGGGCGATCAGCACCGGATGCTCAACAAAGTTGCTGGTGGAATCGATGACGCCGGGCACCAAGACCTTGTCGTCCGGGATCGATGCCGCTTGCCAATCTTCCCATTCATGCTCGTGGCGGGGATTGGCGGCTTCGAACAACAGCGCTTGCGGGCGCGCCCGCCCCAATAAATCTATCAGCTTTGACACCGGCAGATCGTGGGTGTGCGGGCCGGAATAGTTGAGCCAGCAGATATGCAGGCGCATGGCATCGGCGGGAATATCGCTGGTGGCGGCGTTCAGCGCCTCGATATTTTTTGTCGCCACGGCTAGAAATTGCGCCTCGCTCAGATCTTGATGATCCGTGTGACGGCTGCCGGCCAGGTCCGGGCAATCCAGCTGCAAAACGAAGCCGGCCTTGTGGATGGCATTGTACTCGGGCCGCATGGCCTCCACCAAGGCCTCCAGATATTCGTCGTTGCTGGAATAATAGGCATTGGGAACATAGGTGCGCAGGCAACCGGGCGAGGCGGCGTTCATGAACACATCCAAGGGCTTGGCGGCGCCGGCGGCGGCTTGCAGATTGGCCACATCCCGTTCCAGCGGCGCGAGGTCGGCATGCGCCACGGGGGCGTTGCAGACCGTCGATTGAAGGAGCTCTGGGCCGCCGCCGCCGAGACTGCCGGTGCCCAACTCGGGAAAATCCTGCATATCCCTGGGCGGCTTTCGCCCCGGAACGCCGGTGCCGCCGGTGGCGCCCAGCCCGCTCAAGCGGTGCTTGGCGTAGACGTGATAAGCCATCTTGCCGACCTCGCCATCGCATACCACGTCGACGCCGGCGCTGGCCTGGTCCTTGACGCTGGCCGCCACCGCTTCGGTGGTGCGCGCCCAAAGGGCGGCGGCGTCCACCGCTTCGCCCCGGTCTTCGCGGCCCAGCATTTCGATCAGTTCATCGGGCCGGGGCAGGCTGCCCACATGGGTGGTGAGGATACGTTCGGTGCTCAATTTCATAGCAAGTCCTCCAGACTGGACGCCGATTATGGCCGCCGCGTATTGGCTTGCAACGTCTTTCCTTGCATTCACCGCCGGGGCCAAGGAAAATACGGAGATGGCTCGCACCTTGGCATCGAAATTGTTGGTTTTGACCGTTCTCCTGGGTCTCGCGGCGGCTCCCTTGTCGGCGGCGGAGAAGTTTATTGTCGTGGCATCGACCACGTCGACGGTGAATTCCGGATTGTTCGATAAGATATTGCCCATATTCACCAAGGATACCGGCATCGAGGTGCGCGTCGTCGGCGTCGGCACCGGCCAGGCGATCCGGGTTGCCGAGCGCGGCGATGCCGACGTTTTGTTCGTGCACCATAAAAAATCCGAGCTGGCGTTCGTTGCCAAGGGCTTCGGCGTGGCGCGCCTGGATGTCATGTACAATGATTTCGTGGTGGTCGGGCCGAGCCTTGATCCGGCGGCCGCCGCCAAGGCGAAATCGGCTCTGGATGTCTACCGGCGCATCGCCGCCGCCAAGGCGACGTTCGTGTCCCGGGGCGATGACAGCGGCACCCATAAAAAGAGCCTGGAGATTTGGAAACAGGCGGCCATCGAAGTGAAGAAATTCAGCGGCAAATGGTACCGGGAAGCCGGCTCCGGCATGGGCGCGACCCTCAATATCGCCCAATCCATGAACGGCTATACGCTGACCGACCGGTCCACCTGGCAGGCCTTCAAGAACAAGGGCGCATTGGCGCTGTTGTTCGAGGGCGATCCGGGTTTGCGCAATCAATACGGCATAATTCTGGTCAATCCCGAGCGGCACAAACACGTCAAGGCGGGGCTGGCCTCGACCTTCATCGATTGGGTGTTGTCGGCGCCCGGCCAGGCGGCGATCAACCGCTACCGGCTGGCCGGCAAGCAGACCTTTTTGGCCAATGCCCGGGGAACGGTTAAGTTAAATTAAGGGAGAGTTACGGATATGAGCGTGGATACGATACCCGTTGTTGATCTGGCGCCGCTGATTGCCGGCGAGGACGGCGCGCAAGAGGCCGCTGCGGCCGAGGTCAAGTCGGCCTGCGACAGCGTTGCCTTTTTCTTCATCAAGAACCACGGCGTGAGCCAAGAAATGCTCGACGGCATTATCGAGGAAAGCGCCCGCTTTCACGGCCAGCCGGAGGAAGAGAAATTAAAGGTCAGGATGGGCAAAGATATCCTCGGATACAATCCACCCGGCGGCCAAACCCAGCGGACCTCGATCTACAACAAGAACACCCGCCGGGAAACCAGCGCGTCCTACTATTGCCGGCGGCAACTGGCCGATGACCATCCCGATCAGATTGCCGGCAAAATCTGGACCCATGAAAACCGCTGGCCGGAAAATTTGCCGGGGTTCCGCGAAAACCTGCAGGCCTATTTCGATGCGTTGGATGGCTTGGTGCATCATATTTTACCGCTGTTTTCCATCGCCCTTGGCATGGGTCCCGATTTCCTCTCGAAACACGAAGCCTTTTCGCCCGCCAATCCCAATTTGCGCCTGTTGGAGTATGTGCCCCAGGAGCCGGATCAGGACAATTTGTTCGGCATCGGCCCGCACTCTGATTTTAGCTGTATCACGATCCTCAATCAGGGGCCGTCCCGGGGGCTGGATATCCTGCTGCCCGACGGCGAATGGGTGTCGGCGCCGATGCTGCCCGGTCATCTGTTGGTCAACACCGGCGCATTTTTGACGCGCTGGTGCAACGATGCCATTCCGGCGACGCCGCACCGGGTGATCAACGAAACCGGCGCGCTGCGCCATTCGGTGGCCTTTTTTGTGGCCACCCGCTCTGACGTGGTTGTCGAATGCATGCCAAGCTGCCAGGGGCCGGACAATCCGGCCAAGTATGAGCCGACCAATTACGCCGACTACATCGCCGCCATCCGCAAAAAGAATTACGATATTGCCGAGCAAGACGCGGCCGAATAGGGGCCGCTAGGGGCCGAGCAAGACGCCGCCGAGTAGGGGCCCGCGTCAGCCGCCGCCATCGCCGCCGCCGCCATCACCGCCGCCGCCAAAATCCATACCGCCGCCGCTGTCGGCCATGAAGCCGTCGCCGCCGCCGGCGAAGCCGCCTTCCGCCGGCGCCATCTCAGAAGGATAGGCGGCGCCGCTTGATGATGCCATGCCCGCCAGATCGGCGGCGTGCGATTGGGTCCACAGCAATGCGCCGCTATCGGTCCAATGGCCAGGACCAAGCTCGGTCAGCAGATGCACCGCAAGCGCCAGATTAGCCTGCTCCATGGACTGCAAATCTTGGGCGCTAAGAGCGTAGTAGATGCCGTTCTCCACGCCCAGGCGCCGGTCGAGAGCAAACAGGCGTGGCAGCCGTGTCGGGTGCGCGGGATCGATGCCGAGGCGCGCGCACAAAAGCTGCCAGGTTCGGACGATGGCCGCATCGGCTTGCCCGGCGGCGGCCGGCTCGGGCGGCACATAGGCGCCGAAGGCTTGCCGGCAGAAATCCTTGTAGCCATCATCATCATCGGCGGCGAACGTCTCCCAGGCCGCGCCGACGATGCGCGACGGCATGGCGATGCCATCGCCGCCACTGTTGAGGGCCAAAAGCGAAAAATAGTCCTTGAGCGCCCAGAATATGGCGTCCCCGGGCTCCGGTCCCAGATGCGGGTGCGTGTTTTGAAGGGCGCGGCGCGCCGCAGGCGGAAATTCGTAAGCTTGGATAAAGGCCAGCCGGCGGCGGCGGATATCGGGGCGCAGCCATGTCTCCGCCGCGCGTTGTCAGGCGTATTGGATCGGCCACCGGTTCCAGTAAATCACCAATCCGGCGACGGCAAGCAGCGTTAGGATCACGATAGACAGCATGGCTCGGTTCCGCTCCCATGAGACGGCGATCGCGGCCAGTCTAGCGCATTTGCACCACCGCCGCCATTTATGAGTTCATGACCTGGATCGACCATTAAATACCAATTGCATTGAAAAAATCGCCGATCAAACCCACTTATAATGGTAGCGCGAGGGAAAGCAGCTTTGCGAAATTAGCCTGCTCGAGGATTGCCTTGGATCGTAGATCGGAAATCCTGTCCGTTTGGGACGGTGAAGAGAAGTTTCGGCGTGCCTTTGAAAGCACTGGAATGGGCATGCTCATGCTCGATCTGGGCGGTAATATCCGCTGGGTCAATCAGGCCTTCTGCGAACTTTTGGGCTATAGCGAAGCCGAAATATTGGACAAATCCTTCGCCGATCTCACCCATGTCGAGGACGTAAAACTCGGGATTGACCGGTACGAGCAGTTCCTTGCCGGCGATGCATCCTCGGCCGAACTCGAAAAACGCTATGTGCACAAGGATGGCAGCCTGATTTGGGTACAATTGCATTCGTCGGTGGTTGCCGGCGATCAGCCCGATCAGACCCAATTCATCTGTCACGTTCAGGATATCTCGGAACGCAAACGCATGGAGGAAGAGCTACAGCGCTCGCACCACGATCTGGAAAGCCGCGTTGCTGAACGCACCCAATCCCTAAGCCACGAAGTTTCGGAACGCATGAAGGCCGAGCTGTCGCTGCGCGAGCGGGAAATCAAGCTTCGCCAGAACGAAGACTGGACCGCCTTTGCGCTGGCCCGGGCGAAGATCGGCGCCTGGGAGTGGAACGTGCGCGACGACAAGCATATTTGGGACAATCAGGTGCGCGAAAATTTCGGCATCAAGGCGAGCGATGCCGAAGACTCCCGCGAGGAGGAATTTTTCGAGGCCAACCACCCCGATGATCTGGACAAGGTCATGGCGGCAAATCAGCAAGCCTTGGGCGAAGCCGAAGATTACAATGTGGATTTCCGGGTGATCTGGCCCGACGGCTCCGTCCATTGGCTGAATTCCAGGGCCAATATCATTGTCGGCGATGACGGCAAACCCACGCGCATGGTCGGCGCCTGCGCCGACATCTCCCAGCGCAAACGGCTCGAAGCCCACGCCGCATCGGTGCAGGCAAATTTTTTGGATGCTATCGACGGGTTACAGGTTTCGTTCAGCCTGTGGGGGCCGGACGGTGCTCTGATCCATGCCAACGGCCGCTACCGGGAGCTGGCTGTCTCGGCCAGCATCGATCTGATACCGGGCGTAACCTATGGAGAATTTCTGGGGCGCATCTATGACGTCAATGTCATGGACCAATCACAAATGAGCCGGGAGCAATGGATCCAGTCGCGGCTCGCCGACGCTGGTAGTGACAGCTCCCAGTACGAAAATCTGCAACCCGATGGCCGCTGGATCGATACCAGGAAGCAAAAACTGCCCGACGGCAGCGTCATGACCATCAATTTCGATATCACCGATGCGAAATTGCGCGAACAGGTTCTGGACGAAGCCCGCATCGCAGCCGAAACCGCCAACCGGACCAAGTCGGAATTTCTGGCCAATATGAGCCACGAATTGCGCACCCCGTTGAACGCCGTAATCGGCTATTCGGATGCCCTCAAAAATCAGATTTTCGGCCCCCTCGCCAACCCGCAACAGGCCGATTATGTGGATAGCATTTTGACCTCCGGCAATTTGCTTTTGTCGTTGATCCAGGATGTGCTCGACGTCTCGGCGATCGAGGCGGGCAAACTGGATTTGCAGTCCGAGGAATTTTCCCTTGAGAGCTGCTTCCCATCGATAACCAATATGGTCAGCTTGCGCGCCGCGCAAAGACAGGTCTCGATCATCGATACCATCGATGCATCATTGCCGGACATTTTTGCCGACCAGCGCCGGGTCAAGCAGATATTCGCCAATCTGTTGTCCAACGCCGTCAATTTTACCGAGGCCGATGGCGAGGTGACGCTCGCCGCCGAAGCCACCGAAGACGGCGAGCTGGCGGTGACGGTTGCCGACAATGGCATCGGCATGCGCCAAAGCGATTTGGAAACGGCCCTCGATACTTTTGGCAGGATCAGGAATTCCGGCGCCAAGACCGAAGAAGAGGGCAGCGGCCTCGGCCTGCCGCTGGTCAAGGGCCTGATCGAATTGCACGGCGGCCGCCTGGAAATGGAAAGCCGCGTCGGCGTCGGCACCACGGCGCGCGTTGTCTTTCCAAAAGATCGGGTGTGCGGCGGGCGAAACCCGGCGGTATAATAAGCCTCTGGTATCGCCGGCGAGGGAAAAATTCATGATAGAGAAAATCGCGGTGTTCGGCACCGGCGCCAACGGCAGTTGCATCGCCGCCAACCTGATCGATGCCGGGCTGGATGTCACCCTGATCGATCAATGGCCGGAGCATGTGAACGCCATGCGCGAAGACGGGCTTCGCATTCAGATGCCGGACGAGGAACTGCATGTGGGCGCCCGCGCCCATCATCTGTGTGACGTGGCCGGCTTTACCGAGCTCTTCGATCTCATCATCATCGCGGTGAAGGCTTATGATACGCGCTGGACGGCCGAGCTGGCGGCGCCACATCTGGACGAAGACGGCTTGATGATCGGCATTCAGAACGCCATGACCGCCGGTGATATTCGCGCCATTGTTGGACCGCACCGGACCCTCGGCTGTGTTATCGAATTGTCGTCCGAAATAGTCACGCCGGGTCTGGTGCAGCGCAACACGCCGCCGGCCAAAACCTGGTTGGGGCTCGGCTGTCTGGAGGGCGGGCCCATCGAGCGGCTCGAAGAGGTTCAGGAAATCTTGAGCCATGTGGGAGCTGTCGCAATTTCGAACGATATCTTATCGGCGAAATGGATGAAGCTGGTGGTCAATACAATGTGCCTGGGGCCCATGGCCATGCTTGGCCTCACTCAGCAGGAGGCTGCCAAACTGCCGGGCATGCGCGATCTGGCGGTACGCATCGGAACCGAAGCCCTGGCCGCCGGTCAAAGCCGTGGCCACAAAATCGAACCCATATTCGGGCTCAAACCGGAAGACGTCGCCGATACCAACCGGCTGCTGGAAAAACTGCTCGACAAATTATTCGGCGATATCGGCCCCAAGGCGCGCGATTGCGTCCTCCAGGATCATCTCAAGGGCCGCTATTCCGAGGTCGATCAGATCAACGGCCTGGTTGTCCAGGACTGCGAGGCGAGGGGCGGCCAGGCAACCGCCAACGCGGTCATTGTCGAGATCACGCGCCGCATCCGCGCCGGCGAATTGGACCCCGGCCCGGACAATCTGAAATTGGCCCGGGAAATGCTCGGCTAGGAATTTTCGCTTATCCCCGACATGCGGCGGCGGCCGTGGGACAGCATCAGAATTGCAAGCCCGATGGCCAGCACCGGGAAGATGGTGCCGGTGCCGTAGACCCATTGCATCGCCGGGCCCAGGATATCGGCTGCGGAATCGTCGGTGAGCCCGGAAACGGCGGCTACCAGACCGGCGACGGCGGCGCCGAAGGAATAGCCGACGGTGCGCAAGGTCTGCACCGATGATCCGGTGCGCGCCCGCTCATCCGGCGGCGCCGCGGCGATGGCGCGCTGGATCAACGGGTTGTTGATGAAACCCATGCCGGCCCCGGTGACGGCCAATAATCCGGCGATGGCAATAACCGGTCCGGTCGCGACCACATAGGCCAGCCCGGCCAGACCGATCAACATTAATGTCAGCCCGGCAAAGATCGCGATCGCCTCCTTGCGGCCTTTCCAGGAGGCAACGATAAAGGCCACGGTCGACCAGGACATGGAATTGACCACATAAATATAAGCCGCCACCAAGGGCGTGATGCCATGCAATTTCTGCAAATAGAGGGTGACGTATAAATTGATGAAAACCATGGCCATGGTGGAGAACATCATCACCCAAAAGGTGGCGCCCATTTCGGTGTGCAAATCCACGGCCTGCCTTGGAAACAAATTTCGTTCGGCCTTCGCATCGCGGCGAAACGCATAGGCGGCGACGGCCACGGAAACCACCACCAGGGCGATGCGCGCCAGATTGCTATCGATCTGCGATGTTGCGCTAAGCCCCAGCACGGCGGCGGCAAGCAGGCCCAGCCGGTTGATGGGAAAGCGGATTTTGCCATGCCCGGCTTCGGCGGCCGGGACCACCCGCCAGGCGAGATAGGCGAACACCAGGCCAAGCCCGCCGAGGCAGAAAAAGGCTCCGCGCCAGGCGCCAAACTCGGCGAAGATGCCGCCGAAGGCCGGGCCGAGGATGGTCGCCGTGCCCCAAGCCGTGGACAGCATCGACAGCGCCCGGCCGCGCAAGTTTTCGGGATACATTTCGGCGATCAGCGCATAGCCTTGGGATGCGATGGCGCCGCCGCCGATGCCCTGGATCAGGCGCCAGAAGACGACGGTCTCCATGTTCGGCGCCAATCCGGCGCCCGCCAGCCCGGCAACGAAGATCAGCCCGGCGAGCACCAGCGTGGTCCGGTGGCCATGGGCTTCGCGCACCGGGCCGGTGCTGGCTGCGCCGATGACCGCGCCCACCGAAAACAGCGCAAAGGTCCAGGCGTAATATTGGAGCCCGCCGATATCGTCGGCGGCGGTCGGCAGGATCGACACCACCACGAAATTGGATATGGCGAATAGGATCGTGCCCATATTGAGCGCCAAGGTATAGAGGCCAAGGCGGCCATGCAGAATATCGGCCCAACGGCCGGTATCGGAAGATACGGAATTATTCAAGGGTGCGTTCCGGAGCGTTACTGAAACTGCGACATGGTACTCGGCAGCCAGGTGGCGATGGCCGGGAAAATGACAATCAGCACGATCAGCAATATCTGGGCGACGGCGAACGGCAGCACGCCCTTGTAGATGGTTCCGAGCGCCACCTCCGGCGCCATGCCTTTTATTATGAACACGTTCATGCCGATGGGCGGTGTGATCAGGCCCAATTCGACCACCATGACCACGATGATGCCGAACCAGATGGGATCGAAACCCAATTTGGCGACAACGGGGAAAAAGATCGGAATGGTCAACAGGATCATCGCCAGGGAATCGAGGGCGCAGCCGAGCGCCAGATAAATCAACAGGATGATAACCAAGATCGCCGTCGCCGACATATCCAGCCCGCCGATCCAGGTGCCAATAGAATCGGGCACCGCGCTCAGCACCAGGAAATTGTTAAACAGGATGGCGCCGATCAGGATGGTGAAAATCATCGCCGACGTTTTCACCGTTTCCATCAGGCAATCGAAGAATATTTCCCAGGTCATGGTGCGCGCCATCAGGGCCAGCAACAGGGCGCCCGATGCGCCGACGCCGGCGGCTTCTTCGGGGGAAAAGAAGCCCAGATAGATGCCGCCGATGACCAAAAGGAACAGCAAGACCGTACTCCACACTTTTTTAAAGGCGCCCATCTTTTCGGCGAATGTGGTTTTGGCGCCCCGGGGTCCGGTCTCGGGGTAAAATGCGGTGACGATCGAGATTGTCACCATGAAAAATATGACGGTCAGAATGCCCGGGATGAAGCCGGCCAGGAACAACTCGCCGATATTGGATTCGGTCAGTATGCCGTACAAAACCAGGATTACGCTGGGCGGGATCAAGATGCCGATGGTGCCGCCGGCGGCGATCGAGCCGGTGGCCAGGCTGTCGTCGTAATTGAAACGCTTCATTTCCGGCAGTGCCACCTGGGTCATGGTGGCGGCGGTGGCCAGGGACGAGCCGCAGATGGCGGCAAAGGCGCCGCAGCCGCCGATGGTGGCGAGCGCAAGTCCGCCGCGCCGATGTCCAAGCCAGGTATTGCAGGCGCTGAACAGGGCTTCGGAAAGCCCGGAATTGCTGGCGAAATAGCCCATCAATATGAACAAAGGCACGATCGACAGGTTATAGGTGATCGGCGTCTCGAACGCGGTCTGACCGAGAAGCGCCATGGCCGCGTTGAAATCGATCAGCATGGCGCTGCCGAGGAAACCGGTGGCCGCCATGGTAAACCCAATCGGCAGGCCGATGGCCAGCAATACGAACATCAGGATAAAGATCAGGATGGCGAGAGTAATGGGATCCATGGGCTACTGGCCGGTTGCCCCCCCGGCCGGGCTGGTGACCGCTTGGCGCGCCGCTAAAACCAGTTGCAGACCCAGCGATGTGACCATCAGGATACTGGCGATGGCCATCACATAGGCTATGGGCCAGATCGGAATTTCCCAAATTTGGGTCATGTCGTTGTTTTCGATGCGGCTCGCCGCCTGCAGAAACAGGCGCCAGCAGACCAACGCCATGAACAGAAACGCAATCAGGAACGTCACCGTGTCCAGGGTGGCCTGAACGCGGGTTGAAAACCGGGTGATCAGGATATCGACCCGGATGTGGCCCCGGTGAATGGTGGTATAGCCGACGCCGAGATAGATCATCATACCCATGATCAGCTCGGTGACCTCGACGGTACCGACGATAGGCGAATTAAAAAACCGCCCGATCACGTCGGCGAGGGTCAGGAACATCATGACGGCAAGCCCGACAGAACCCGCGCGAGCGAGCCACATAGTGACTCGCTCGCTTAAACTTGTCAGGGATCCTGTGCTTGTTTCCGCCATGGAACTAAGGCGTTAGCCGGCTTTCATCATCTTGACAAGATCGTCCATGAGGGCCTTGCCGTTGAGGCCCATTTTGTTTCCTTTGCTAATCCAGTCTTCGGTGATGATGCGGATTGCACTGGCCCAGCGTTTCTGCTCCGCCGCCGACAAAGTTTGGATCTTGTTGCCTGCCTTCTCAGCGTCACTCCTGCCGACCTTGTCAGCCTTATCCCAGAGCGCGCCTATCAAGGCCGCACCCTTGGCGCCGCCGGCATCGGTCAATGCCTTGCGCGCCGCCGCCGGCAGGCCATCCCATTTCTTGCGGTTCATGTTGAGCGAGAACGGCGTCGTATAGAGGCCGCCCGGCACCATGAGATGGTATTTGACCAGGCCAGACAGGCGGAAGCCGTGCACCGCTTCCCATGGGAAGAAGGCCGCATCGGTAGTGCCGCGCTGCAGGCTTTCATGAGATGAAGGAGCGGATTGAACGACCGGAACCGCGCCCAGGCTCTTGGCGGTCAGAACGCCGCCGCCGCCGACACGGATTTTCATGCCTTTCATGTCTTCGATGCGCGTGACTTCTTTTTTCGAGTGCAGCATGCCGGGTCCGTGTACCCAGGAGGTGATCAAGACGGTGCCCTTCATTTCCCGCGTATCGAAGCCATTCTTATGGTACCATTTGTAGTGTCCCGAGCTGCCGATTTCGGCGTTGGGCGAGGCGAACGGCACTTCGGCGAAGCGGAACAGGGGCGCGCGGCCGGGCGTATAGGCGCCGACGCTCCAGGACAAATCGCGGACCCCGTTTTTGGCCAAGTCATACTGCCCGGGAGGTTTCGCCAGAGCATTCTTGTCGAGGATAATCTTGATGGTGCCGCCCGAGGCCGCTTCGACAGATTTTATCCAGGCGCCGGCGGTGCCGGTCATGTGATGCACCGGCGGCAGCCAGTGCGCCATCTTCAAGGTAATTTCGGCGGCCTCGGCGGTGCCGGGAAAGGACAGCGCCAAGGCGGCGGTGCCGAGAATGGTGGATGCGATAAATTTGGACATTTGTGTCTCCCTTGGTGACGTATAATTCATAAAGCCCGGCCGATTGTTTTGCATGGACAAGCCGGATCGAAATACAACAATCATCCTAACAACCAATGATCAGCAACGCCAATACGCAATTCCCGGTATTGGGCTTGATCGCCCCTCAGCCGGTTTCATCGGGTGGCGCTTGCGGCGCTTCGTCGCGTTCCGTCATGGTGTAATCGCGCACCACTTCGGCGATGCGGATGCGGTAACCGGCGAACAATTCCCGGCGTCCCTCGGCCTGGGCCAGCCGGTGTTCGGCATTGGCGCGCCAGACCGCGATCGCCTCGGCGTCGCGCCAGTACGACAAAGACAGCATACGGCCCTCATCGTTCAGGCTCTGGAAGCGCTCGATGGAGAGGAAACCGTCAATGGCTTCCAATTCGCTACGCAACTGGCCGGCGATTTCCAGATAGCGCGGCTTGCCTTCCGGCGTCGGTTCCACTTCGAAGATGACCACATGCATGGGCGTTTCCCCTAAAATCCGTACAGTTGGGCCGGATTGTCCACCAAGATACGCTTAATGATCGCTTCGTCGCCGATCCAGGTCCCAAGCGTATCCAGCATCTGGGCGTCATCGGGGCGGGGATCGACGCCCGGATGCGGCCAGTTGGAAGCCCACAGCATGCGTTCCGGCGCCTCGGCCACCAGCATCTTGACCAGCGCGCCGACCGCCGCAAACGACGGCGCGCCGTCCTCTTCGGTGAGGTACGGCGCCGACAATTTGACCCAGGCGCCCTTTGCCACCAGACCCAGGAGCGCCTTGAAGCCGGGATGGTCGGGGCGCACCGGTTCGAAAAAGCGGCCCACATGGTCGATCACCAGATCACCAGTGATACAGGCGATATCGTTTAAGCGGCCGGGCAGATCACGGCCATCAAGCTGCAGTTGCGCGTGCCAGCCATGCTCGGCGGCGCGCGCCGATAATTCGGGCGCCACCTGCCACGAAAGGGCGCCGCCGGGCAGCATGTGAAAGCGGATGCCGCGCGCCCCGGCCTTGGTCAGCGCCGCCAATTCGTCGTCGCTGGCCAACCCGTCGACCACCACCACGGCGCGGGCATTTTCGCCCATGGCCGCCACCGCCTCCATGGTGCAGGCATTGTCCTTGCCGTAGGTGCTGGGCTGGACAACGACCACGCGCTGTAGCCCCAAGCGGGTCTGCAAAATACGGTAATCATCGACGCGGGCGTCATCCAGGGGCGGAATAGTCGCGTCCGGCGCCATGGCATGGCCGGGCTCATAGATATGCATATGGGTGTCGGCGGCGCCGGGCGGCACGGCAATCGCCGGTCCCGGCTGGCCTTCGAAAATATAGGCCATATTGGCTACTTCTTTTTCGGCTTGATTTTGGCCAGATTTTTGACCGATAGGACGTTTTTGATCTCTTTGACGATTTTACTCGCTTTGGCTTTTTCGGCCCGGCCGAGGGCGCGACCGAACAAATACACATGCCCGCCCACCGAGCGCCAGCGGAAGTTGGTCACATTGACGCCCTTGCCGTCCAGCAACAGGGCGTTGATCTTGCTTTCGATCACGGTGTCGTCGACGAAATTCTCGACCACGCCTTTCTTCTTTTTGACCGGCTTGATCACCAGGATTTCGTTGAAGATTTTCTTCACATCCTCGATCTTGCGGGTCAGCTTTTCAGCCTGGATTTTTTGTTTTGGGTCCTCGACGACGCCGGTCAGCATGACGTCTTGTTCGTAAACGTCGGCCTTGATGGAAATCACGTCGGTTCCCATCTCAGAGATCACGTCCTTGGTAAAGGTCGCCTTGATGGCCAGATCCTTGGCGATATCTTCCGTGGAGCGGTCCTCGACGGCTGCCTCGACGGCGCTTTTGATGATCGAGAAGGGATTGATCAACTCGATCGCCTGTGCGGTTGGGGCCGCCGATATCAGGGCCGCTGCGCCGGCAATCGCCAGCCAGCCGTTGCCAATCGCTCTATCCATGGGCTCATTCCTAATGTTTTTTTAAGCGGTCCGGCGAGTGTAGTCAAATTTGCGGAATTGAAAATGTCGGAATCGAAATTAAGTTCTATAATAATGCCTTGGATATGGATATTGTTCGGCCATCGCCGCGATTTACCGGAACACACAATTTGGAAACCGGAGCCGTGAACCGACATTTCAGTCTGCACCAGTTACTGTTCTTTTGTTTTACCGCCCTGGTTTCGCTGCCGGCGATTACGCTGGTGATATGGCTGGAACGCTCGGCCGTTGCCGCCAGCGTCGATGGCGCCGAAGACAAACATCTGGTCCTGGCGCGCAGTATCAGCCTGGCCATATCGCGCTACCTTCGGGACGTGGAATCGATTGTCAGTCACGTGCGCAATGATTTTGCCAGCGGCGGTCATATGGTCGCCATGTCCGATTTGCTTGCCGGTGCCAACATCCGGTTTATCGCCCGTGTGAACGAAGATATTTCCGTCGTAGAGCCGCTAGCGGCGGTCGATGGCTTGGAGATCACCCGCTTGCCCGATAGCTTGCGGAACGCCTTGTCCGGCTCGATGGCGACGGCCCGGGACAAGCCCGGCGCGCCGATATTTTCGCCGGTGGTATTCAATAACGATCAGCGCCCGTCGATCTATATCGTCATCGCCGAAATCGGTGGCGATTACACGCTCGCGGAGGTTACCACCAACTATCTGGTCGAACTGCAGAAAAGCATCAAATTCGGGCGCGGCGGCCACGCTGCAATCGTCGACGGCAGGGGCCACGTCCTGGCGCATCCGACCGACCAGTGGCGCACTTCGATCCGGGATATCTCCGCCATCGAGCCGGTCAAGCGCATGATGCAAGGCAAATCCGGCGTGGTGGTGTTTCATTCGCCCGCGGTGGAACGGGAAATGATCGCCGGTTACGTTGTCGAGCCGCGTTCCGGCTGGGGCATCATGGTGCCGCAGCCCTATCAGAAACTGATCGCCGAGGCGCGCGCCAACCTGGCCGGGCAGATTTTGATCATCGTCATCGCCACTCTGCTCGCCAGTATCGCAAGCTGGTGGCTGGCGCGCTGGCTGGTGGCGCCGATCCAGCGCATCGCCGACGCCGCCAAGGGCTATCAGCAGTCGCGCTCCATGGTGTCCGTGCCGGAGACCGATGCGCCCATGCCCGAGGAAATTCGCGTGCTTGCGCAGGCCTATAATGCGCTGATTGAAAGCGCCGGCGCGCAGCAGCGGCAGTTGGAAATCCGGGTCGAACAGCGCACCGCCGATTTGCAGGGCGAGGTTGCCGAGCGCCAGCGGGTCGAACAAAAAATGCGCGAACAGCAGACCCAGTTGGCGCATGTCACGCGGCTCGGAACCATGGGCGAAATGGCCACCGGCTTCGCGCACGAGCTGAACCAGCCCTTGGCGGCCATCTGCGCCTATATCGACGGTTGCGTGAACCGCATGCGCGCCGGCGCGCCCGAGACCGCCAAAATCATCGAGGCGATGGAGAAGGCCTCGGGTCAGGCGCACCGGGCCGGCATGGTGATCCGCCGCATCCGCGATTTCGTCGAGGACAAAAAGCGCGAGTTCGATCAAATCGATCTCAACGAGGCGGTGCGCGACGCCGAAGGGATGCTGGAAAACGAAGCCCGCCTCGGCACCGTCCATATCGAGGTGGATTTGGCCCCGGAAAAGCTATCCGTGTATGCGGATTTTGTGCAAATTCAGCAGATCATCATCAATTTCGGGCGCAATGCCATCGACGCCATGCAATCGGTGCCTATCGATTCACGCAAAATGGTCATTCAGACCTATTCGGCCGAGGACGGAACGGTGAACGTGATCGTCAAGGATGCCGGCCAAGGGGCTGGCTGCCGACGCCATTGATCATATATTTGAGCCGTTTTTCACTACCAAGAATGATGGCCTCGGTATGGGGCTGGCGATCTGCCGCTCGATCGCCGAAGTGCATGGCGGGCGCACCTGGTACCGCCCGCCGGAAAAAAACGGAAGCATATTTGGATTGACCTTACCCGGCACCCAAATGGATAATCAGAGCTTAGGCCGGAAGGATGGCAATGTCGGATCATGAGGCCAAAATATTCATCGTCGATGACGATCAGGCGGTGCGGGATTCCCTGCAATGGCTGATCGAATCGGTGGGTATGTCGGTGCAGATATTTGCCTCCGGCGCGCAATTTCTGGAAAGCGGCTTTCTGGATGCGGTCGGCTGCGCCATTTTGGATATCCGCATGCCCGGCATGAGCGGCATCGAAGTATTCGAGGAAATGAAGATGCGCGAATCCGACCTGCCGGTGATATTCCTGACCGGGCACGGCGATGTGCATCTGGCGGTGCGCGCCATGAAGATCGGCGCCTATGATTTCCTGGAAAAGCCGTTCAACGATCAATCCTTGTTGGACCTGATCCAAAAGGCGATCCGCACCGGCCGCACCCAGCGCAAGGAAAATCTGCACGTCTCCGAGATCACCGAAAAGCTGGAAAACTTAAGCGCCCGCGAGCGCGAGGTTCTGGACGGGGTGGTCGGCGGTAATTCCAACCGCATCATCGCCGGGCTCCTGAATCTCTCGGAAAAAACCGTCGAGTTTCACCGCGCCAAGATGATGGAAAAAATGGCGGCCGCGACCTTGGCCGATCTGATCCGCATGATCACCCAGGTCAACCGCGCCGGCAAATCCGAGGTCACCGGCGCCAGCACCTTCCACTAATATTCCCAATTTTATTTCAAACGGTGGATTTTGGCCGAGCGGTTGACCATATCGCCGTCCCAGCGCTTGGCGTAATCCCACTCGATGCCGAACTGATCGAGGCAGCGGGCGACGATATGGTTGACGATATCGTCGAGGTCTTTGGGGTGGTTATAAAAGGCCGGCATCGGCGGTAATATGGTAACCCCCATGCGCGACAATTTCAGCATATTTTCCAGATGGATATCGCTGAGCGGCGTTTCGCGGACCACTAGCACCAGCGGGCGGCGTTCTTTAAGCACCACGTCGGCCGAACGGTGCACCAGATGATCGCCAAGGCCATTGGCAATGGCGGCCACCGAGCGGGTCGAACAGGGCACGATGATCATGCCGTCGGTGACGAACGAGCCCGATGATATGGCCGCCCCCATGTCGCCCGGCCCATAGGTAACGTCGGCCAGCTCGCGCACCTTGTCGAGGGTGATATCGACCTCGTGTTCGAGGGTCTGCTGCGCCCATTTGGAGACAACCAGATGCACCTCGATTTCGGTTTCGCGCAAAACCTCCAACAGGCGGATGCCGAAGATCGATCCGCTGGCGCCTGTCATTCCGACTATTAGTTTTTTCATCCAGTGCTCCGGTTCTGTTGCAGGCGGGCTGAACCCGGCTGCCTATTCGTTGCCGCGCCGCTCCCGCCACAGCCCCAGCTTTTGCTGGACGGTCCGGTCGGTGCCGGCAAATATATAGGTATCGTCGTCGGCCTCCAGGGCATACGGCACCCAGCTTGGAATTACAAAGATATCTTTTTCGGTGAATTCAAAGACCTGCTCGCCGCCGCCATTGCCGTCGCCGTTGCCGATGACCGCCCGTCCGCCGCCCTCGACGCAGGTAAAGATAACCCCCTCGGTGGATTGGTAGCGCTCGGTTTTGAAGCCCTTGGCGAGGCGTTGCATAAAGGTGGAAATCGAAGTCATGGCCGGTGCGCCGGTGGTCGGATCAATGAATTCCATCTTCAATCCGTGATAGGGGTCGGGATCGCTGTCCCGGGCCAGCGCTTCCATGGTTTCGCGGGTCTTCTCATAGGGATAGGAGAAGATGGGCGAGCTTATTTTGTCTGGCTCCAGCCCCGCCGGGCGCATGTTCGAGCCATAGCGGCGCAAGCTGTCGCCGGGGACCGGGCCGGGGGGAAACTGCTCGTCCGGATAGCCTTCGTAAAAAATGGTGCCGAGGGTTTTGAGCAGCGGCAGATCGAGAATATCCTGCCAGATCACCGGCCCGTCGCCTTCGTTGCCGTGATCGTGCCAGCACCAATTGGGGGTGATGATGTAATCGCCATATTTCATCACCGTCTTTTCACCATTGACCGATGTATAGCCGCCGTCGCCCTCCAAAATCAGGCGCAAGGCATTGGGGGTGTGCCGGTGCGCCGGCGCCACCTCGCCGGGCAGGATAAGCTGCAAGCCGGTAAACAAGGTGTCGGTCGCCTGGGTCTGATTCGGCAGGGCCGGATTTTCCAGCATCAGGACGCGCCGCTGGGCTTCCTTGGCGGAGATCAAATCCCCCGATTCCAGCAAAATATCGCGTAATTCAGCATAGACCCAGATATGGGGAACCGTGCGCACGATCGGCTCCAGGGTCAGCAGATCCCGGTATTGGTCCCACAGCGGCGAAATGCCGAGCTTCGACAGGCGGTCCTTATAATCCTGCTGGCGTGCCGTATCCTGTTTATTCACGGGGCGGCGCTCATGGTCTACTCCAACGGCGATCGATTGGCGGCGACAGTACCCCGCGCGCCACGCCGATGCAATTGACAGCGCTCAAGGCGCGCTCAGTGGCCGCTGATTTTGGCATGGGTCGGTTTGGTTTCCTGAAACTTGGCTTTTTGTTCGTCGCTGGCGGGGCGCTGATTCTCGGCCTTCCATTGCTCGTAGGGCATGCCGTAGACGGCTTCCAGCGCCTGATCATAGTTCAGCTCGACGTCGCGCTTTTCGGCCGCCGCCAGATACCATTTGGACAGGCAATTGCGGCAAAATCCGGCCAGGTTCATGATATCGATGTTCTGGGCATCGGTGCGTTCCTGCAAGTGGGCGATCAATCCCCGGAACGCGGCGGCTTCCAGTTCGGTTTGGGTCTGCTTGTCCATGTTTGGTCGGCCTCCTTGGGCGCTGCAAGTGAATTTCGGTGTGGATTTTTACCACCAAAATCCCCAATTCTGCTAACTTATCCCCAGATAAATGAAAAAACCCCACATTTTGTTAGCGTGATCAGATTGAGCCCAACATATTGAGTATGGTAGAATTTTCTCCAGTCTTTTAAACTAGCGCAATTGACCGAATGGAGGAGGCCGATGGCCCAGGATGCGCCGGATCGGACCGAGGGCGGTACCCCGCCCATCGAAGTCGTTCATGACCGCAATAGCCAGGACCGCGAACCCATTACCGGCGGCCTCGATGAGCGCAGCCGGGACGCCGCCGATAAGGCTGCCGATGAGGCCCGCGCCACGCGCCAATTGCGCCGCGAACTGGCCGCCAGCCCGGACGCCGCGCCGCCGCTGCTCAGCGCTCCCGAATGGCGCCCGCCCTTTTATATCCGTTGGCGCCTTTTAAGCCTGACTGCGGTGATCGCGAGCGCCGCCTGGCTGACGCTTTCGGCGCAATATATTCTGACCCAGATAAGGCTGGAAGATTTGACCGCGCTGCTGTCGCACGAGCTCGGCGGTATGGCGGCCGGCGTGCTGACGCCGCTGGCGCTTTTATGGATGGTCGTCGCCTTTTATGAGCGCGCCAAAATTTACCAGTCGGAAGCCCGCGCGCTCCGCTGGCATTTGCAATTGATCACCTATCCGTCCAGGGAAGCCGAAGGTCGGGTCACGGAGATTTCCGAAACCTTGCGCACGCAAGCCAAAACCCTGACCAAAGCCTCGGAAGACGCATCGGCGCGGGCCACCGAAGCGGCCGGACTGATCAAGCAGCAGACCCTGGCGCTGGCGGCGGCGTCCGAAGAAGTGTCCATCAAGTCCGAGGGCGCCGGCGAGAAATTGCGGCAACAGGCCGAAGATTTGGTATCGGCGTCGGACCGGGCCATCGCCCGGGCGCGCGAAGCGGGCAACGTGCTGCATCACCAAAGCCACGATCTGTTCAACGTCTCGCAACAGGCGGCGGCGCGCACCGAAGACATCACCACCGCCCTGCAACGCTCCGGCGATGAATTGGTCCGGGTCGCCGAGGAGACATCGAAGCGGGCGCACGAAACGTCCGAGTTGTTCATTGAATCCTCGGAGCGTTTGTCCAGCGTATCGGGCGAGGCCCAGGGCCGCGCCGAAGCCATGGGCGAATTGTTGTCGGCCAATACCACGGCCCTCGCCGACGCCTCCGAAAGCGCATCCCAGCGCGCCGAAGTGGCGGCGGCCAAAATGAAAGATTTCGTGCACGACCTGACACGCCGTTCCGATCAGGCGGCGGCGCAGGGTGGCGTGTTGTCCGAGACGCTCAACCATCAGGCCGAGAATTTGAACGATGCGGTCGCCAAGGCGGCGGCGCAAACCTCGGAGCTGGCGCGCCGGCTGAACGAAGAATCCGCGAGCCTTGCCGGCACCACCGAAGCCACCATGACGCGCGTCAAGGAGCAGAGCATCGAAATGTCGGCGGCGACCCGGGCGCTGCAGGCGTCCGCCGATGTCGCCGTCGCCAAGCTGGAAACTTCGGCCGAGGCTTTTAACCAGGAAGCGACAGGGCTGGAGGAAAGCTCCGAAAAATCGGCCACCGAAGTGCGCACCCTTACCGCCGATATGGAACAGGCATCCGAGCGTCTCGACCGGGCCGCCGCGCGCGCCTTCGAAAGCGTCAATCAGGCCGGCGGCGCGGTCAAGGAGAACGCCGCCGAGTTGAGCGGCACCGCCGAAAAAGTGGTCGAGGAACTGGACGCCGCCGGCGGCCAGATCCAGGAGCGCGGCAACCATATGATCCGCTTGAGCGATCTGGTCACGCTGCGCCTCAACGCCACCGCCGATTCGCTTAAAAAGCGCGGCGACGAGCTTGGCGAAACCTCGCGCCAGGCCAACAACCTGATTGCCGGCACTGCCGGCCGGCTGGGCGAAGCCCGCGCCGATCTGCAGGAAGCCGCCGACGCCTCGGTCGCCGATGTGGAGCGGGTCACCACCGCCATGCGCAACGATTTGGAAGCTCTACTACACGCCGCCGAGACCGCCGACGGCGCCGCCGAGGGTTTTGGTGAGAGACTGGTTCTTTTGTCCGATGCCGCCAACGGCGCCGCCGTCCGGCTGAAAGATATGGGCGACGCCATGGGCGATCAGTTGCGGGCGCTCAAATCCGCGTCCGAAACCGCCAACGGCGAAATGGGATCCATGTCCGAAAATCTAGCGGAGAATTCCGGGCGTATTTCCCGCGCCGTTGCCGCCGCCGTCGACGAGATCGGCAAGGTCGGCGATGCGTTGCGCGAAGAATCCGAATCCCTCGGCGAAACCTCGGGCAAGACCACCGAGCGCTTGCGCACCATCGGCGTGGTGCTCGACCGGCGCTCCGGCGAATTGACGGCGGCCGCCAACGAAGCGGCGGAAAAGATAAGCGACGCGGCCGAGAATCTGCGCACCCGCTCGAGCGAGCTGTCGGCAGAATCGGGCAATGCCGTCGATGAATTGGGCAAGGCCAGCGAGACCATGGAATACCGCTCCAACCAGGTGGCCACCGCGTCCGACCGGGCGGCGCGCCTTCTGGGGCTGGTCAACGATGCCTTGGCACAACAGTCGCGGGATTTGAGCCGCACCACCGACAGCGCCGCCGGCCAGATCGAATTGGTCGGCGCCAAGCTGCACCAGCGCTCACAGGAATTGACCGACATCACCGACGATGTGGTAACCCGCATGGACGAAACCTGGGAGAGCCTGGAAACCAAGGCCGATAAGATGCGCCTGTTGTCCGGCGATCTCATCTCCCAGGTGGGCGAGGCTGCGGTTGCCTTGCACAACCGGTCCAAGGAACTGGCCAGCGCGTCGGAGCGCGCCGTCGGTGATGTGGGCGCCGTCGGCGACACGCTGGTTGAACAATCCCGCGAGGCCGCCAACTCCGCCGACGAAGCCGCCGCGCGGCTGCAACGCATCGCCGACGAGCTGTCGGGCAATTTGAACCAGGTGACCGATTCCACCACCGATACCGAAGAACGCCTGCAACGCCTCGGCGCCGTGTTCCGCCAGCGCGCCGAAGAGTTTGCGCAAGCCGCGACCGAGTCTACCAGCCATGTTTCCGCCTTCGCCGAAGCCCTGCACGAGCGGTCCGCTGAAATGACCAATGCGTCGGACGATGCCAACCAGCGGGTCGAGCAGTTGGGCGGCGCCCTGCAGGAGCGTTCCAAAGAGGTAGCCCTGGCCGTCGACCGGGCGGCCAAGCTGTTGACGGCGGTCACCACCGGCTTGCAGCAGCAGTCCGATCAGATGACCAAGGCTTCCGATGACGCCCTCGAAAAGACCGGCGATATGAACAGCACCTTGGCCGAAGGCGCCCGCAACATGACCGGGATTGCCGAGGACAGTGTGGCGCGCATGGATCAGGCCAGCCGGTCGGTGCGCCAGCGGCTCGACGATTTGGCGGCGTCCTCGGACAAGGCGATTGCCAAGCTGGAGGGCGCCGCCGAATCCGTGGGCACCAAATCGGATCAAATTTCGGCGGCTGCGAAAGAAGCCGCGGTGGCCTCCGGCGCCGCCGAGAAGGCGTTCGAGGAGCGCGCCCGCTCGAGCGCCGAGGCAACCGAGGAAAATATCAAGCGGCTGAAGGAAATCGGCGACCGCATCCGCCGCCAGACCCGCGAAACCAGCGACGCCACCGACGAGGCTGCCGAGCGTATGGACAGCGCCGGCAATTCGTTGCGCCAGCAATTAGACGGATTATCCGAAAGTTTCGGCGATGCGGTGGAAGGCATGGATGCGGCTTCCGACAGCGTTGATAAGAGCGCCAACCAGGCGGAGGCGGCGCGCCGGCGGGCGTCCGCCGACATGGAGGCCTGGAACGCCAAGGTCAAGCGCGGCGCCGACGATCTGGAATCCATTGCCAACCGGATCAATTCGGAAACCCGCGATACCGCCCATCAGGTCGCCAAGCAGACCAAAGATCTGGAACGTCTGTCCGGCAAGGCCACCAAGATATCGGAGGCTTTGAACGAGCAATCCGAAGAGTTGGGGACCAAGGAATTCCTGCGCCGCATGTCGCTGGTTCGCGAAGGATTGGAATCGGTGGCCATCGATATCAACCGGATCATGGAAACGCGCATCTCCGAAGACGACTGGCAAAAGTACAACAAGGGCGACAAGAGCGTCTTTTTGCGCAAAATCCTCGGCATGCGGTCCAAATCTAAGCTCGCCAAGGTCAGCAAGCTGTACCGGGACAAGAGCGAGTTCCGCGACTATGTAAACCGCTATATGGGACAATTCGACAAGATGATCGAAAGCGCCAAGCGCTCCGATCAGGGCGGCGTTCTCGGCGCTACCTTCATGACCTCGGACGCCGGCAAGGTCTACCTGATCCTCCGCGCCGCCCTTTCGGGCGCCGGCAAGGACGAGGAGTAGGGGCGGGGGGGCCGGTGATAGCGCGAAAGTTTGCGGAGCTTCTCCTGGCCGCCCTCATAGGGCTCGCGGCCGCGCCCGCCGATGCGGCGGAGAAACCGAAATTCCTGTTTATTGGGGATATGCCCTATTACGACAAGTTTATGAAAGATGAGATGAAGCTCAGACAATTCCCTCGTCTGAAAGATGTAATCGCGCCCGAGATTGTGAAGCCCAAATACGGCTTTTCATTTTTGGTGCACTATGGGGATTTCAAAGGTAAGGGAGTTCCTTGCAGCGAGGAAGTTTTCAGGGACGCCTATAAAAAAATCAACGGATTATTGGCAGGCTCCGGCCCAGTTTTCTACACGCCGGGTGATAACGACTGGACCGACTGCGACACTCCGAATGATTTAAATCCGAAGCGCAAAATGGTTAAAGCTTATTCCGAGTTGTCCCGGTTGGATTTGCTGCGCCAGATATTTTTCATCGAAAAGCCGATTGAATTGCCGGAGAAATGGCAATACCAACGCCAGCCTGGGTATCCGGAAAATGCCCGTTGGCGATCGGACAACGTCCAGTTTGCCACCCTCCATATAGTGGGCACCAACAATGGCCGCATCAAAATCAAATTGGACGATGAAGCATTCGCGCGTGCACGGGTCGATGCGCGGGATCAGGCGAACCTGGACTGGCTTGAAATAGTCTTTGCTCAGGCGCGCACAGAAAATAACACGGCCGATGCCGTGATCATCACAATCCAAGCCGACATTACCAAACCGGAGGGTAAAGGCGCGTGTACAGACGGTAATCCGGGGTATTGCCATGCATTCGACGAATTTATCGCCGCGCTAATCAGCCATGCGGGGAGTTTCAAGAAACCTGTCTTGCTGGTGCATGGCGATGAACGTCCCTATTGCCTGGACAAGAAATTTGGCGGCAAGTCGGCGCTCAATCTCTGGCGCCTTAATGCTGGCGGCGATTACTGGTATCCGCTGGACGCTACCGTCGTGACCTTCAATGTCGGTGACGCAGCCGATCCGTTTTCGGCCAACGGCCTGGTCGACAAAACTAAAGAACCGGAGGTGGGATGCGCTGACTAACTCCCGCGCACCATGCGCACCGGATCGATGGGGCCGCCGGGGCCTAGGCCGGCGAAGCCTTGCACCAGATCAAGATCGATAATCAGCGCCGCGCCGATGCGGGCGAAATCGTGGTCCCGCTCGACCTGGGCCATGGCGCCGTACACTTGGGCGCGCACCGTCTCGTCCGTGTCCACATGGGCGCGGCCCTGGAACTGGTAGGTGCAGCGCGTGCCCTCGTCCCGGTACATGAAGGCCACCTTTGGATTCTCGGCGATCGAGCGGATGAAGGCGCCGTCCGGGTTGCGCACCCAGATGGCCAGTTGATCGTCGCTGAAGACCTGCGTCGAGCCGCGATACGAGAGCACCGGCTGGCCGTTTTCATCGGCGTAGCTGACCAGCATGGGGTTCTTTACGCCAAGCGCGCCGTTGATGCTGTCCTTGATATGATCGTTAAGTTTGACGTCGCTGGCCGGGCCGGGCGAGCCGGGCAGGTTTTGGCTCTGCAGGACCGATATCTGATCGCCATCGAAATGCACCGTCAGGATGACGCCCCCGAGGCGCCCGCCTTGGGGCAACGTGCCCCGGATTTGCAGCGCATCGCCGTCCGCTTGCGGCTGACCCCAGTCCATGGACCGGAAGATAGCGCCGGTATCATCCGCCGCCATGCGCGCCAATACGTCGTCCCGCCCCGGCACGTTGACCGCCAGCGCCATGAAAACCGCGCCCTTGGTAAGCGCGCTTGCATCGGCGCTATCGGGGGTTTTCAACGACTTAAGAAAATTCTGGAGGGTTTCGCTGTGCTCGGCCATGGTCTTCTCCCTGTTGGCGTTATTTCAACGCCTTGAAATTCAGAATATAATGGCCCGATCATGGCGGATTTGGACCCAGCAATAAAGGCGCGCGCGGCAGAAGAGTTTGCGGCCCTGCAACGGCGCGGCGCCGCCGCCTTTGGCGCCGGGGATTTCAGGCGCGCCGAAGTCAGTTTCCGGCGCGCCGCCGAATTGGCGCCCGAGGACGCCAGCGTCCACAATAATCTCGGCCAGGCCTTGCGCGCGGGCGGCAAGATTGCTGCCGCCGGGACTCAGTTCTGGCGGGCGTTGGCGCTCGATGCCCAGTTCGCCGAGCCGGCCATGAACTTAGGCCTGATGGCCGCCGCCGATGGCGATTGGGAGCGGGCCATCGGCTTTTACGCCAAGGCGCTTACCCGGCGCTCCAACTACGCCGAAGCCCATTACAACTGGGCCATCGCGCTGGAACGGCTGGGCCAGCCAGGCGGCGCCATCGATCATTACCGGCGCGCCCTCCAATTCCGCCCGGCCTATTTGCAGGCAATCAACAATCTGGCGGCATTGCTGGACGAGGGCGGCGATCATGGCGAAGCCGAGGCGTTGTTCCGGGCCGGCCTCGCCGAGGCGCCCCAGATGCCGGAGCTTTGGTCTGGGCTGGGTTCCAACCAGCGGGCAGCGGGCAATTTGGATGCCGCCCGTAGCGCCTATGAACGCGCCTTGGCCCTAAGACCGGATTTCCCGGACTGCCGCTGGAACCTGGCCCTGGTGCAGCTGGCCGAGGGGGATTTCACCGACGGCTGGGCCAATTACCGGTACCGCCCGTCGGCCGACCGGGAGCGCACGCCGTTTCCGCAATCGCCCCTGGCGGCGGGCCCGGTCGATATTGTTGGCGAGCAGGGGCTTGGCGATGAATTGTTCTTCCTGCGCTTCGCGGCTGCTCTGGCCGGGCAGGGGGCGGCGGTTCGTTATGCCCCGGATGCGAAGTTGTGCTCCATGGCGGCGCGCTTGGATTTTATCGAAGTGACGGCGGCGCAGGAAATGGACGCGCCCATCTCGGTGGCCGATTTGCCTTATCTGATGGGGCTGGACGCGCCGCCGCCCAGCATCCGCCTGCAGCCTGAGCCTACACATCTGGCCGTCATGCAAGCTAAGCTGGCCGCCGCCGGGCCGGGGCCTTATCTCGGCTTCACCTGGCGCGCCGGCATCAAACAACCGGGCTCGCTGTTCAAGGAAATCCCCGACATGGAGCTAGCCGGTGCCATCCAGGACTGGCCGGGCACATTGATTAATTTGCAACGGGGCCCAAGGGCCGACGAGGCGCGCGTACCGGGCGCCGACTTCACCGCCTGCAACGATGATCTCGAAGACATGCTGGCGCTGATTGCGTTGCTCGATGAGGTGGTCGGCGTCTCCAACACCAATATGCATCTGCGCGCCGCTGCCGGCGGCACCGCGCATGTGCTGGTCACTCACCCGGCGGAGTACCGGTGGATGGCATCGGGCGATCGCTCACCCTGGTTTCCCGATTTCAAGACGTACCGGCAAGCTGCGGACGGCTCCTGGGACGCCGCGCTCGAAGCCCTTCGCCGCAATCAATAGAAGCTGCAAGTATTGCAAGGCGTGCCCAGATCGAGGCGCGAATCGCCGCTCTCACGCAACGCCCGGTAGCCGGCGCCGTTATAGATGTCGAGGACGTGGGTTTCGGTAATATCGCCGATCGGGTGGGCGGCGCGGCCATCCATGCAGCAGAGCGCAACCTGGCCAGTGGCGGTGATCGAGAGATCGAACCAGCGCTGGCAGCCGATGGCCATGGGCGCAGCGGTTTCCAGTTCCGTCTGCCCGGCCCAGTCGCCGCGGGCGAGAAGGTCCGGGCTGAAATGGGGATAGCGGCGCGTCACCCAATCCACGAATTCGGCGTCCGCCGGGCTGCCATCGGCGACGCGGCCAACCTGGACCGGAAACGATAGCCGCCCGTCCGCCTTGGCCTTGTGGATCGCGTCCAGCCGCTCCAGGGTGCGGTCAAAGGGAAGTTTCATCACCGCCTCGTATTGTTCGGCCCGGTGATCGTTGAGCGAAATCCACATGCGCGCCACATTGGTGACTTGGCTTAGTTTGGTGATATTGCGGTCATCGAGGGCGGCCGCGTTGGTGTTGATCAGCAGGCTCGCGTTCGCAAGCTTGGCGGCGATCTCGGCAAACACATCAAAGATACGCTTGTCCAGAAACGGCTCGTTGACCTTTTGCGGCGCGATGAAGAACGGCACCGATGCGGGGATGGCGGTCAGATCATCGATGATCTTGGAAATCAGCGCATCGGACATGCGCACGCCGATGCGGTCCAATGTCTCGTAGGGGCAGAAGCAGCAGCTGGCGTTGCATTTGGCGAAGGTTTCCAGATGCACCACGGGCGGATAATCCATATAGACCGAGCGCCGCTTTTCCAGCATGCCGTCCTGATAGACCCGGTAGCCGTCCACCAATTCCCGCATGCGGGTGAAGAAAACATCGCCCGGCTTCAGCGCCAGGCCGGCATCGATGGCGGCAAGGGAAGCGGCGAAGTTGCCCTCGGACAGATGCGCCGTTGCCAGCAACCGGGGAATATCCGCATCGTCCGGGCGGGCGGCTGCGGCCCGGTCCAGATGGGCGCGGGCGGCGGCGAAATCGTTGCCCTCCATGGCGGCCGTGGCGGCGGCGATATCGGGTGCGGTATTTTTGTGCATTTTCATCCATGTCGATCCAGATAAAATACCTTAGATTGGTTCAGAGGGAATTAAGAAAATTGCGCCACTGTAAACGCCATGACTGAACCCCAAGACGTCCTGCACCGGGCGGGCATCGCTTTGTTCGAAGGTGGCGACCTGCCCGGCGCTCTGGAAAAGCTGGCGGCCGCGTGGGCGCTGGATGAAGCCCGCGCCGATATTGCCGCCGATCTGGGTGTTGTTCACCATGCGGCGGGCAACCTGAACGACGCAGAGACTTATCTGGCCCAAGCATGCGTATCGGACCCCGGCAACGCCGAGCACGCCTTTAATCTGGCCCGCCTGCTCAGCGCTTTGGGGCGGCCCGGCGAGGCCGAAGAGGCGTTGCGCCAGGCCATCGCCCTCAATCCAAACCATGCCGCCGCCCACAACAATCTCGGCAACCTGTTGAAGGACGCCCGCCGCCATGGAGAGGCCGCCGATTGCTATGCCGCCGCTATCGCCGCCGATGCAAGTTACGCCCCGGCGCACCGCAATCTCGGCGACGCCCGCGAGGCCGCCGGTGACTTCGCTGGCGCCCGGACAGCCTACGCCGCCGCCATCCACCTCCGCGGCGATACCGGAACCCGCATTCGCGATGCGCTGTTGCTTCCCGTTATCATGGACTCCAATGATCAAATAGACGCGTTGCGGGCGCGCATGGAAGCGCGGCTGGATGAATTGCTGGATGATGATTTGCACCTCACCGATCCCCTATTCGAGGTCGGCGGCACCAATTTCCTTAGCCCCTATCACGGCCAGGACGACCGCGCCATCCAGGAAAAGATCGCCCAAATATATGCCAAGGCCTGCCCCGCGCTCAATTACCGGGCGCCCCATGTGGATCAGTGGATGGCGGGGCTCGAAGGCGGGCCCATGCGCATCGGTTTCGTCTCGGCCTTTTTTCATGAGCACAGCATCGGCCGCTTGAATGTGAATTTGATCCAAGGTTTGCCGCGCCCGGAATTCGAAGTGCATGTGTTCTCGTTCTCAAGCGTCGCCGATCCGATGGGGTTGCGCATCGAGCAAGGCGCCGATCATTTCCATCGCTTAAGCCCCGATCTGGACGCGGCCCGGCGCGCCATCGCGGCGGCCGAGCTGGATTGTCTTTATTTTACCGATATCGGCATGGAGCCCTTGAGCTATTTCCTCGCCTTCTCCCGCCTGGCGCCGATCCAGTGCGCCACCTGGGGCCATCCGGTCACCACCGGCATTGCGGCGATGGATTATTTCATCTCCAGCCGCCGCATCGAGGCCCAAGGCGCCGAGGCCGCCTATTCGGAGACGCTGGTCCGCCTGGATGATTTCAGCCACGTCATTCCAAATCCCGCCGAGGCAATGGATTCGGATGGCGGCGGCGGTGGCGATCAGGTTCTTGCCTGCCCGCAAAGCCTGTTTAAGTTTCATCCCGATTTCGATCCGATCCTGAACCGTATCCTGGCCGAGAACCCGTCGGCGCGGCTGGATATCATCGCCGGCAGCCGCGACAACTGGACCCAATTGCTGCGCGCACGATTGGAGCAAACCGTGCCGGCAGGTTCGGGCCGCATCCGTTTTGTGGATCGCATGGGCCGGGACGATTATCTTCGCTTTTTGCAACGCGCCGACGCGGTCCTGGACACGCCTCATTTTTGCGGCGGCGTCACCAGTTTTGAGGCCTTGGCCGTCGGCACGCCGGTGGTCACATTGCCCGGCGCCCATACAAGGGGGCGCCTGACGTTAGGGCTCTATCGGCAGATGGGTTACACCGATTGCGTCGCCGAAGATGACGAGGGTTACGCCGCTCTGGTCACGCGGCTGCTCAAGGAGCCCGATTTCGCCGCCGACGCGCGCCGCCAAATCCGCAAGGGTGCGATGCGTATTTTCAATCCAGCCCAATCGGTTCGCCAGCACGCCAAGTTTTTCGCCCGCGCCATGTTCGAGCACGGCTAAGCGCTACCCGGCTTTGTCCCGCTCCGCCAACTGGTTGCCGAGGGCAACGTAAGTTTCCATGACGCAGAACCGCTCGATCAGGCCGGTATACTCGCCCGCAACCCGCTCCGCCGTTGCCGCCAGCATGGCCGCACCGTCCACCTTTAACGTCGCATCGGTTTTCCTGACCAGGGTGCCGCCCAGCCACAGGGCGTCGAGGCCGGTGCGCAGGAAACAGCCAACCGCATCCTGCCAGCTTTCGACAATCGGCTCGCCCTGATCGTTGAACGAGGTGTTGAGAAGAAGCGCAACGCCGGTCTCAGCGCCGAAGGCTTTGATCAGCGCGTGATACTCGGGGTTAACCTTGCTTGCCACGGTCTGCACCCGGCAGCTGCCGTCGGCGTGGGTGACGGCGGGCACTTTGTCCCGGTGTGATGGCGCCACCTGGCCGGCGACGATCATGAACGGGCTGTTGGCGGGGGTGCCTAAAAAATCCGGCGGCGCATCGGCGAGGCAGCTTGGCGCGAACGGGCGGAAGCCTTCCCGGTGCTTGATAGTGCCGTTGATGCGCGCCTTCATATCGGGCGCCCTCGGATCGGCGAGGATGGAGCGATTGCCGAGGGCGCGGGGGCCGTACTCAGAGGCGCCGTCCATGCGCCCGATGATGGCGCCGGATGCCAACTGCCGGGCCACGTCGCCGGGCCCGGCGGGCGCCGCCTCGAGCTTCCATGTGTCCAACAGATCATCCAGATCGGGCGCCCCCGGATCGATGCCCAAATAGGCGTGCTCCATGTGCCAGCGCGCCTCGCCGCCGTTCGCGTAATAGCCATAGAGGGCGGCGCCCAGCGGAACGCCTTCGTCGGAGGCGGCGGGCTGGATGAACAATTCCCGGAACAATCCGCTTTCCATGATTTTGCGGTTGATGATGCAGTTGAGCGCCGCGCCGCCGGCCAGGCACAAATTTTTGGCGCGGGTTTTCTTGCGCGCCTGCCAGGCCAGGTACAATACGTCCTCTTCCAGCGTTTCCTGGGCCTGGCGGGCGAGGTTGCACCAGGGCTCGGCGACAATATCAGCATCGTTGCCGTCATAGGCCTGCATGTCCCGCATGGCGTGGACCGTGTGATCATGGTTGATGATGAAATCGTCGAAGCGGTCTTCGGCCACCTGGAATAAATCGCGGCTTTCGAATAAATGGGCGTAGCCGGCCAGCGCCATGGTCTGGCCGGCGCCGAAAATATCGTAGCCGAGCAATTGGGACACCCGGTCATAGAGGAACGAGGAATTGACGAAATGATCGCGCCTTGTTTCCAGCCGCTTGCCGTCCCGCCAGGTGTGGCCGAGATAACCGATGCGGTCGACGATGTTTAGATCATTACCCTTGCCCTGATAGATGCCGGTGCCGCCCTCGGCGATGAGCACGGCGGCATCGTCGAACGGGCTGGCGTAATAGGCGCTGGCGGCATGGGCGTCCACATGGTTGACCCATTGCACTTTGGTTCCGGAAAAATCCATGCTCTGCTCGGCCAGATAGTTCCAGCGGTGATTGTCGTCGTAGCGGGGCTGATAGCGGCCGAGCGCATTCTCAAAGCCATGCTGAGAATTGGCGTCGGGCCAGCGTTCCAAATGTTTGTCGATGCACACCAGATCCACTTGATCGAGGCTTTTGAGGCCAAGGGCATCGAGGCAATACCCGATCGACATCAGTGGATAGGTGAACGAATGCTTGCGCCGGTTGAGCCGGGCTTCCGATATGGCGTGCACGGTCAGCGTACCGGCCGCATCGGAAACGATGGCGGCGCCGGTATCGTGGCTATGGCATTTCAGTCCGAGAACGATCATTTGATTTCAGGCGTTAATTTACATCGGCTAACGTCACCAAGTCATTAATCTTGAACCTTGGCCTCCGCTTCAATCTATGGGAAAACCCGGCCATGCAAATGGCGGATACGCAACTTCGGATGGACGCTGATCCACAGGGGCCCCAAAACGCCCGCAAGCTGGGCGTCTGGCTATTGGCGCTGATCGCCATGGTGTTTGTGATGATCATCCTCGGCGGGCTGACCCGGCTGACAGGCTCAGGGCTATCGATGGTCGATTGGCGGCCGATCACCGGCTGGCTGCCGCCCCTCAACGCCGCCGAATGGGGCGCCGTCTTCGATCTTTATAAACAGATACCGCAGTTTCAAGAAGTGAACGCGGATATGACCGTGGACGGCTTCAAATCGATCTTTTGGCTGGAATTCCTGCACCGTTTGTGGGGGCGGCTGATCGGCTTGGCCTTTTTGCTGCCGTTCCTGGTTTTCGTGTTCCGCCGGGTGATCACGATGCGCATGGCGCCGTGGCTGATCCTCATGTTCGTGCTCGGCGGCGCGCAAGGAGTGCTCGGCTGGTTCATGGTTAAATCGGGATTTTCGGTGCGCACCGATGTCAGCCAATACCGGCTGGTGGCGCATCTGCTCGCCGCCATGATCATTTATGCCTACATGCTTTGGACGGCATTGACTTTGCTGCGCGGCGCCGGGCGCTGGCGCGCCGATCCGGCCCGGGGCGGACTGACCTGGTTCACCGCCCTGGCCGCCGCCTGGATCGCGCTAACCATGACCTCGGGCGGCTTCGTTGCCGGCCTCGATGCGGGCCTTTCCTACAACACATTCCCCACTATGGACGGCCAGTTGGTGCCGGACGGCTTGTTTCTGAAATCGCCGGCCTGGGTGAATATGTTCGAAAACATCACCCTGGTGCAGTTCGGCCACCGCGTTATGGCCGAGGCGGCGATCATCCTGGTGGCAATCGCCTGGATTTGGGGCCGGCGGCGCCTGTCAGCGGGGCGGGCGCGCGTCGCCATCGATCTGTTCGGGCTCATGGGGTTGCTGCAATTCGGCCTCGGCATCGGGACATTGCTTCTTGTGGTGCCGGTGCCCCTGGCCGCCGCCCACCAAGCCGGCGCCTTCGTGCTGCTGGCCCTGGCCATCTGGGCGGTGCATGCGCTGGGGTCTATAGAAGCGCCTTGACCTGGGGCCAGACCTCCAGGCCCTTTTCCTCCATCAGGGGCAGATATTTGTCGCTGAACCAATCGGCCAGGCCGATGCGGTAGCTGTCCCGGGAGCGAATGCGCTCGAACCAGTCTTGCAGGCGCGGACGTTTGTCCACCAGCCCGACCAATTGCAGATGCTGCCAACGGGTTAGGTACGGCGAATAGGCGATGTCGGCGAGGCTGAAATCTTCGCCCGCCAGCCAGGGGCTTTCGCCAAGCGCGTCTTCCATATCACCGAGGGTCTTGTCCCAGGCGTGGATGGCGTCCGGGAACAATTTGGAATGGACACCGTTTTCGATCAAATCCTTGCGCCGCTCGCGCTTGGCCGGGTCCGGCATGGCCGCCAGGATGCGGGCCAATTCCTCCGGCGGGCGGTCGATTTGCTGATGGCGAAAGGCGATGGCCGCCGAAATGGTGGCGGTGTGAATGTGCAGCCCCTCGTCGAGCTTCTTGGTCCACAGGCGCATTTCGGCACGCGCCCGGGGATCGGCGGGGCGCAAGGGATGATCGGGATAGGCATCGTCGATATATTCGTTGATCACGGTGCTTTCGATGAGCACAAAGCCGTCGTCGATCAGCGTCGGCACGACGCCGTTCGGGTTCAGTTTCAAATATTGGGGCGTCAAGTTGTCGCCGGCGCGCAAATCCAGATGATGGCCGGACCATTCGAGGCCTTTTTCGGCCAAAGCGCAGCGCACCTTTTGGGCGCAACTGGACATATCGTTGTGGTAAAGCTCCAACATGGGGCGGGTCCCGATGAAATTTGCTGATGATCACGGGTACTGTGACAGGCGCGCCGGTTGGCGTCTATGCCAAGCGACTGGAATCCACAGACATAGTTGGTTATAAGCGGTGTAGACCGTATCGAAGATAAAGGCTGGTAGGTACGCCCATGGCGGACGTTGAAGGAAAATTTCGGCTCGTAACGCGCAGCGATTTTGACGGATTGGTGTGCGCCGTTCTGTTTCGCGAACTGGAAGTCATCGACGAGATCAAATTCGTGCATCCCAAAGATGTGCAGGACGGGCTGGTGTTGCTCAGCGAGAACGATATCACCGCCAACCTGCCGTTCGACCGGCGCGTGCAGCGTGCCTTCGATCATCATTCGTCGGAGACCATTCGCCTCGACCGCATGCCCGATAATTACATCAACAAGCCAACCGCCCGTTCGGCGGCGCGCGTGGTGTACGATTATTACGGCGGCAGCGATGCCTTTCCCAAGGTCACAATCGAATTGATGGAAGCCGTCGATCGATCCGATTCGGCCCAGTTCTCCATGGACGAGGTATTGGAGCCGTCCGGCTGGGCGATGCTCAACTTCATCATGGATTCGCGCACCGGGCTTGGCCGCTTTCGCAGCTTCCGGGTTTCCAACTACCAATTGATGATGGAGCTCATTGAACTCTGCCGGGACCGGAATATCGACGAGGTTCTGCAGCACCCGGACGTTCAGGAGAGGATCGATCTGTACAATCTGCACAAGGAAAAATTTGCCGAGCAACTGCGCCGCTGCACCATCCAGCACGACAATCTGATCGTCCTGGATTTGCGCGACGAAAAAATCATCTATGCGGGCAACCGGTTTATGATCTACGCCCTCTTTCCGGACACCAATATTTCCATCCACGCCATTTGGGGGCTGGATCAATTGAACACCGTTTACGCGGTGGGCAAATCCATCTTCAACCGCACATCGGGCACCAATATCGGCGAATTGGTTCTGCAATATGGCGGCGGCGGCCACGAAGCGGCGGGCACCTGCCAGGTCAACAACAACGATGCGCCGTGGATCTTGAAAGAGCTGATCGAGAAGATCACCGCTGACCGATAAAGATTAGCGTTTCGGCGCGCCGCCTGCATGGGCTATAATCACCGGCAAATGAAACAGAATAAGCGTCTTATGCTAAAACCCAGACTCAACTTCCTGTCCGTCACCGTCCTTCTTGTGATCCTTACCGGCATCCTGACCGGCTGTGGCGATTTGTCCATGGCCCGGGTGTTCCCCGGCTTCGATATCCGCTTCAAACGCTCCCTCGAGGCGAGCGCCGAATATGAGCGCTTCAAAACCCGCTTCGGCGAGGTGACCCAGGCCGACGGCTCCCAGCGCCAACAGCTCAAACATTTTGCCAACGCCTTCGAGCGGGTGCGCGATGATTACGTGCACGCCACCGACGAAGCCAAGATGATCCAGACCGCCGTCGGCGCCCTCGATAAAATCAAGGGTGAGAGCCGCAAAGTGAGCCCGGCGGAAGCCTCGGAAAGCGCCCTCGACGCCATCATGGCCACCCTCGATCCCCATTCCAGCTATCTCAACCCGCAGGAATACCGGGAATCCCAGGTCGCCACCTCGGGCCAGTTCGGCGGCCTCGGCATCGAGATCAATCTGGAAGACGGGCTGATCCGGGTGATCTCGCCGATTGCCGATACGCCTGCCTATCGGGCCGGCATCAAGGCCGGCGATCTGATCACCCATGTGGACGGCGATGCGATCAAGGGCATGAGCCTGATGCAGGCCGTCCGGCGTCTGCGCGGCGCCCCGGATTCGGACGTGACCCTGCGCATCCGGCGCGACGCGAAGGGCGAGTTTGACGTGGTGATCAGGCGCGCCATCATCCGCATCCAGCCGGTCAAGTGGGCGACCGAAGGCAATATCGGCGTCATTCGCGTGACCCATTTTATTCAAAGCTCGGAAACCGTTCTTGAAAGCGCCATGGATCAGGTGCGCGCCAAGCTGGGCGCTAACCTCAAGGGTATTGTCCTCGATTTGCGCAACAATCCGGGCGGCTTGCTCAGCCAGTCGGTGGCGGTCAGCGATGCCTTTTTGCACCGGGGTACCGTGGTCTCGGTGCGCGACCGGGACGGTAATGGCCGCAGTTTCGATGCCCATAACGGCGATATCTCCGGCGGCTTGCCGATGGTGGTGCTCATCAATCGGGGCTCGGCCTCGGCGTCCGAAATTGTCGCCGGCGCGCTGCAAGACCATGGCCGCGCCGCCATCATGGGACGGCAAAGTTTCGGCAAGGGCTCGGTGCAGACCATCTCGCCGCTGGATTGGGACGGCGCGCTGCGCCTGACCACGGCGCTGTATTATCTGCCGTCCGGGCGCACCATCCAGGGCTCAGGCGTGACCCCCGATATCGTCGTCAAGGCCGCCAAGGCAACCGGCGGGCGCCCCCGGGAAGCCGATTTGCCGAGGGCCTTCGAAGGCGATGGCAACAAGCCGGCCGCCGCCGCCGCCGCGCCCGAGCTTTTGGAAGAAAACTGTCCGGCCGCCGGCGTTGACGGCAAGGACAAATTGCTCGGCTGCGCGGTGATGCGCCTCAAGGCCGGTTCCGAGAAAAACTTCTTTGCCCTGATCGGCGTGCGCAAAAGTCTCTAGAGCGGTTCCGGTCCGGTCTCTATTCGGGGGAAATCCATGACCCAGATGAGCGGCGCCGATGCGCTGACCCAATCGCTGATCCGCCACGGCGTCGATACCATCTTCTGTTTGCCTGGCGCCCAGTTGGACTTTTTGTTCGACGCCTTCCATAAAGAAAAAGACCGCTTGTCGATCATCCATACCCGCCACGAACAGGGCGCTGGCTACATGGCCACCGGCTACGCCCATTCCACCGGCAAGGTCGGCGTCGCCGTTGTGGTGCCCGGGCCCGGCATCTTCAATGTGGGCGCGGCATTGTGTACGGCGCACGGGCTTGGCGCACCGGTGCTCTGCCTGGGCGGGCAGATATTGTCGGAATGGATGGGCAAGGGCACCGGCCAGTTGCATGAGATCGCCGATCAGCCCGGCGTCGTCGCCAGCGTTACCAAATGGCGCGGAGCTGCGGCCACCCAAGGCGAAGCGCCGGGGCTAATGAGAGAAGCCTTCGCCGCCTTGAACAGCGGCCGCCGGCAGCCGGTCTATCTGGAGATGGCCCCCGATATCATGCGCGATCTGGGCGCGGTGGTGCTCTTGGACCCCATCGGCGATTACGCCTCCCTGGACCCTGCCCCGGACGAAGACGCCATCGAACAGGCGGCGGCGCTGCTCGGCAATGCGGATAATCCGGCCATATTCGTCGGCGGCGGCATCTTCGGCGCCGAGGCGGAATTGATGGCCCTCGCCGAGCAGGTGCAGGCGCCGGTGTTCATGTCACCGCAAGGGCAGGGGGCCATGGATTTCCGGCATTACCTGGCGCAAAACTGGGTTGTCGGGCGCGAAATGTGGTCCGAATTTGATGTCATTGTCTCGGCCGGCTCGCGCATGCTGGCGCCCTTGGCGGGCTGGAAGCTGCCGGACGGCGCCAAATATATCCGCATCGATGTGGACCCGGAACAATCGCTCAATCTGGCCAAGCCGGACGTGCATCTGGTGACCACCGCGAAGCTGGCCCTCGGCGCCCTGGCCGAACGCTCCGGGCGCCACAACCGCAAACGCGATAACCGGGAAGACGAATTGAACGCCCGCAAAAAGGCCAAGGAGGACGAGTATTTCAGCCTCGAGCCATTGGCGTCCTATGCCGGCAACCTCCGCCGGGAGCTGGACGAGGACGGCATCGTCTGCTGGGGCGTGACCCAAATGGGATTTTATGCCCAGTATGGATTTCCGGTGTACCGGCCGCGCACGTCGATCCATGCCGGCTATCAGGGCACTTTGGGTTATGGTTTTCCGACGGCCCTTGGGGCCAAGGTCGCGCATCCGGACAAGCAGGTGGTATCGGTCACCGGCGACGGCGGTTTTATGTTTGCCGCCAACGAATTGGCGACGGCGGTGCATCATAAAATCAATCTGGTGACCGTGGTCTTCAACGATTCCCATTTCGGCAATGTGCGCCGCAATCAGCAACTGTTCTTCGATGGCCGCCATATCGCCGACGAGCTGACCAACCCCGATTTCGTCAAATACGCCGAGAGCTTTGGCGCCATGGGCCTTCGCGCCGAAAGCCCCGACGCATTGGGCCGCGCCTTGAAACAGGCTTTCAAGGCCGATGTGCCGGTGGTTATCGACGTGCCCGTCGGCGAATTGCCGTCGCCCTGGAAATACGTGCCGGTGGGCCGCTCGATGCACAAAGACGGCAAGGATTGATGGCCGTTCCGGACAATAGCAGCGTAAATTGGTCTCTATGGTTCAAGGCCTTTGGCCTGACTTTTCTCGGGCTTGCGGCGCTCTCGGCGGTTGTTTACAGCCAGCTTGCGGGTGCCGCGTTATCGTGGGGACTGATCGCCGCCTTTGCTTTGTTCTCAACCGGCATTGCCGCCAAGATTGCCACCCGATTTGTAGCCAACAGGCGTTACAGGAACCCATCATTCTGATGGCGGCCTCGCAAACGGTGCGCCTCATTTGAGCCCCCTCGACCGCTTTACCGGCCAATCGGGCAACGTGCAGGGCATGATGCTGATGCTGTCGGCGACCGCTTTTACGTCGGGCATGCATGCGTTTGTGAAACTATTGTCCCTCGGCATGCATCCGTTCGAGATTTATTTCCTGCGCCAGACGGCGGGGCTGATCATCCTGGTGCCCTGGTTCATGCGCATCGGTTTCGGCGCGCTTCGCACCCGCCGGCCTTATCTGCATGTGAGCCGGGGCGCCTGTAACGCGGCGTCCGGCATGGCCTGGTTCCTGGCGCTCTCCATGCTGCCTTTGGCCAAAGCGACGGCGCTCAACATGTCGGCGGCCCTCTTTGCAGTGATCGGCGCGGCGCTGTTTTTGGGCGAGCGCGGCGAATGGCGGCGCTGGGCGGTCTTATTGTTCGGTTTCGCCGGCGTGCTGGTAATCGTCCGTCCGGGCTTTGAGCTGATCGGGCTGGGCGTTGTCTTGGTATTGGGGAGCCGGGTGTTTACGGCGGCGCAAAAAATCCTCGCCAAAAAATTGTCGGCGACCGAGCGCACCCCGACCATCGTTGCCTATACGGCGCTGACCATGAGCGTCCTTACCATCATCCCGGCGCTGCAAGTCTGGCAGACGCCCAGCCTCGAGCAATTGGGCTGGATCAGCGTCATGGCCTTTTTCGGAACCCTCGGCCAGATGGCCATGGTGCAGGCCTACAAATTGGGCGACATCAGCGCCGTCGAGCCCATGAGTTTCACCCGCATATTGTGGGCCGGGCTGTACGGCTTCGTCTTTTTCTCCGAGGTGCCGAGCCTTTGGACCTGGGCCGGCGCCGCCATGATTATCGCCGCCGTCTTCTATCTGGCGCACATCGAAAGCCGCGCCCACCGCATGGCCAAAGTTACAACATAGAACGCAGCCAGACGAAGGCGTACAAGCCGCCGAACAAAATCGGCTGGTGGATCAGATAGACAACGAGGCTGTGGCGGCCGAGATAGTGCACCGCCTTGGAAAGCGGATCGGCGGGCGCCCAGGCGAGCATGGCGGGCACGGCTTCGCCGCGCAACAGGATGCGTCCGCCAGCCACGCCAGCCAGCGGTAGCGCCAGCCAGGGCAACAGCGGCACGTAATCCACCGAGCCTGGCGCCTCGGTATAAAGACCCAGCCACATCAGATAATCGGCGTTGAAAGCATCGGAGCGCAAAAATTCCGGCGCCACGGCCACCATGGCCGCCAATGCCAGAATGCCGGCGATGGGCAGGCGATGGACGGCCAACAAGATCACGCTGGCCGCCGCGATATGGTGCAGGATGCCGAAAAATATATAGCTCCCGGCATCGACGATAAATGTCGCCGCCGATACCAGCCCGGCGGCCACTGCGATGATCGCCAGGCGCCGCAAAAACACCGCCGGGTCCAAGCCGCCAGGGTTTCGCCGCCTGGCCATCACACTGGCGATGCCCATCACAAACAGGATGATCGAGGCGATGAACTTGGCGAACCATATCCATTTCCAATCGGAAAAAATCTGGAAATCCGCCATCCGGAAAAAGGTCAGGTCCCAGGAGAAATGATAGACGAACATCAGCAACAACGCGCCGCCCCTGGCCACATCCAAAAGTGCGTAGCGGGGCCGTGAAGGCGGCGCGGGGATTGTCGGGGCTCCGGGACGTTTCATGCGCGCAACCTAGCAGATTGTAACGCTGAGCCAATCGCCGCCCCAGGGCAGCTTGTTCGGCGCTACGTCCCGCGCGGTACTTTAGTTTATTTCAGGCGATTCCCGGCCGCCTGGCCGGCGTCAAAGCGCAATTGCGCCTGGGCGAAGACGCTGCGCACATAGTCGATGTCGTAGGGCGCTTCGGTAAGCGTCTCGTGGTCCCATTGCTTTCTGGGCGTGGGCGGATCGAAAAAATCACCGCCATAGACATGGATGGCGGCGGTCAGCTTGGCCAATGGATTGGCCACCGAATGGATGATGTCGGGCCCCATACTGGCCACTTGGCCGGGCCCCATAGACTCGGCCCCCGCCGCCTCGATCTCAGGCCCGCCGTCACCATCACCATCCCGGCGCCGCCAGAACACATTGTCTTCGCGCCCGCCATAGATGCCGATGCAGGCGGCCATGTTGTGGTCGTGGGGCATCAGCGTCATGCACGGCGACCAGACAAAATTGATCACCGTCATATCTTGGGAGCCGTGCAGCACAAAGACGCCGCCTTCGCTCGGCTCGCCCAATTCGGCGATGATGGCGGCGGGATCGGCGACCGCTTCGGCCACCAATTCCCGCACCGCCTTTTGCCCGTCGGCCAGGGCAACGCCGCAGGCTTCGATAAACGCCTCTTTTTGAAACATCGCCTGGGGCCTCCAACTGCAATGTAATTTAGAATTTGCCGGGAATATATTGATTGGCAAGGTCCGGGCCAACCGCGCCGTCGGGCTCTTCCGAGACGATGAAGTTCAACTCGTACATGACGTCGCTCGGGTCTTTGACGAAAAGCTGCCACAAATCGAAATCAGCAATATTGTTTTCCCGGTAATCACAGCCGAAATCCTGCACGGTCTTTTTTATTGCGTCGTAATTGCTTGCCGAAAGCGCCACATGGTCGAAGGCGCCGGAGCCGGGGGTAAATTTTCCCTCCCCATCCAGGGCCGCGTCACCGGCGAGGATATGAACCTGGGTCCCCTTGAAGTCGAGCCACAGGCCGGGAACGCCCAAATCGGGCCTCGGTCCAATTTTCATCTGCAACACTTCGGTATAGAATTTTTCCGTCGCTTGCAGATCAAGGGTCTTGATGGTGACGTGAATGATATCGCCGATAGTATCCATTGGCTGATCCTCCGTGTTTGGTGGCATTTGCCCGCCTCGGCCATTTATAACCTTGGATCGTTGAACGGGTGGCCGAGACGGACCCTGCCGTAATTTGTGCCATGCATGTCCCACGACATCAACATTTGCTGGACCGCGGCGTGCACGTCGCGCCAGGCGCGCTGGAACGGACTTTTGTTGGAAAGCCCGCGCCCGCCGGTCAGGCTGTAGAGGCGTTCCACCGCACGGACCGCCAGTTGCCCGGCAAAGGCATCGTTGCGGCGCCAGCCCAGGCGCTGATCCATGCTCGGCTCCTTTCCGGCGCCGTAAATACGCGCCGCCTCGTCGCAATCCTTGGTCAGGCGGGCCCAGGCGGCATCCACTTCGGCCGCCGATTCGGCAATGCGCAAATGCACCGATTGCTGATCCGCCAACGTGATGCCGGTCACCGTCACCCGGGACTTCATGTCATCTTCGATGGCCTCGATCGCACCCCTGGCAATACCGACGGCGGTTCCGGAAAAATGTTTGAGGCCGATACTGAACACCGGAAGCTTGTAAAGCGCCGCAGGATTGACGTCACTGCCGGGGCTTCCGCCGCCCCGAATTTTCGGCGTAAACAACGCCCGATGTTCGGGAATGAATACCTCGTTCATTTTGATCGATACGCTGCCGGTGCCGGCGAGGCCGGTGACGAACCAGTCATCGACAATTTCGTAATCCGATTTCGGCACGAGCGCAAAATAATGTTCCGGCGGTCCGCCCTCTTGCGCAAGGAAAATCTGCAAATTGTTCCAATCGGCGTTATAGACGCCGCTGGCGAAATTGAATGTGCCGTCAACCAACAGCCCGCCATCAACGCGGGCCACGCTCGATCCCGGCCCGGGAAAGGACGAGGCAATCAATGCCGCCGGGTTTTCGCCCCACAGTTCTTCCTGGGTTTCGGGATTGTGCATGCCCCCGATCCAGCCTTGTACGGCAACATTCGTGAGGTTCCATGTGCTTGAGCCGCAGCCGCGCCCCAATTCCATGGCAACGTCCACCATCATGGCGAGGTCCATCTCGAAGCCGCCAAAGCGTTGCGGCTGGAACATGCGGTAAAGGCCGGCATCCACGAACGCGGCGTGGGTCTCGTCGGACATGCGCCGCGCCGCCTCGGTCGCCTCGGCGCGCTCTTTAAGCGCCGGAACAAGCGCCCGCGCGGCTTCGATCAAATCTTCACGGTCCATGGGACCCTCCCAAAAGTTACGTTCGTTATCGGCCGTTTGGATTGGCTGCAAAATATTAGCAATTATCGATTTAGAGGCCAATGGCCATGGTTCAAGCAATCGCGTTCACAAGAACGAAAAACCAATATTGAAGCGGTGCGGTGCGGAGCGGCGGTGCGGTTGCGCGTCACCCAGCCGCTTGCGGATAATTGATCTGGTAGCCTTCCGGCAAATCCAGCCAGCGCAGCGCATCCCCCAAGTCGCGGAACGGCTTTCGCTCTATCGGATAGTCGCCCAGCCTACCGGCCACGGTAAATTGATGCACTTTGGCGTAGTTTTGCCCATCACCAACGACAAAGGCGGTTTTGCAGCGGCCAATCCTGGGTCCGAATGCGCGGATCATGTCTTTGATTTTTTCGGCCAGCGACTTGTAATGAATGCCGGGTTGGAATCCATGGTCGCTAAGATCGCGAAGGATGCTCATGCCGGCGCGATGATCGGGATGGTTAAAAATATCCTCCGCCGTATGCAAAATATCATCAATTTCAAACGCGCCGTGATGCTTGATAAAGACACAGTTTACGTCCGGATCGATGCTGATTTTCCAGGCCATATGGCCTTCTAAGCCGGTTCGCAAATATCTGCAAGGGTAACACGTATCAATATTGGGGATAACCGAAACAATCGTGTGGATAAAGTTATTTTTGGCCGCAAGATACACTGAGGCAACCATTTGGGCTAATTCCCTTTCTCCCCATCGCACCACGCGGCGCGCAAGCGGAAGCGGTCTTCGGGCACGTTCGGCCAATTGGACCGTTTGCCAATCGCCGCGCAGAAGGCGGACAGATCATTGCCCGCCACGGTTTTTTGCAGAAACATGCGGCTGTCGGGCGTGTAGTCGCCCCGGTAGCGCAGATCCACCAGCACTTCCTCGATCGTCGGGTTCAAGGCGCCCCAATCGGTGGCGCCGTAACGCTTGGTCACAGCGGGCAAGTTGGCCACATATTTGGTGTCGGTAACGAAGCGCGGATAATCCAGATTGAACAGGTTCAGTTGCTGCTGGCCGGTGATTTTAAACTTTCGGAGATTATTGTCGGTGAGGAATGTTTCTGCCTCGGACCCTATGAGCCCGGCGCCGCCGGAGATCTGCGCCGCCCGCCCCGCGTCCAGCCCGGCGTTCGTTAAATCGCTACGGACATGGGCTTTGGTGCGCAAACTCATATCGTAGCCGCGGCCGATGGTCAGGCCCGACATCATATCCGGAACCTGGAAAACGAGGCTATTCCATAGCCCACCCTTGTCGCCCTCGGCGCGAAAGGTCAACAGACCCACGCTTGGTTCCAGAATGGCCTCGGCCATGGCTGCCTCTCATGAGGGTATAAATTAACATGTGTTTATTATGAATTGTATAAATTGCTACCAAACATTTCAATGGCGTACCTTAGGGGGCGTTTGCGCCGCCCCTTGCCGACAATAACCTTCCCGCCAATTAGGTTGGTGTGGCATGCGTTTTGGCGCTAATTCCTTTTCGATTTGCGCAATTCTAGCCCGCCCTTGCCGGGCGCCGCCGCCATCACCCGGCGCCCCGCCAGCTGGCGCACCAGGCAGGCGGTGCCGGGGGCGGTGAAGATACGCACTTCGCGCCCTTGTTGGTCCGCAAACTGGTTGGAAACGCCATGCGGTCCTTTATAGCGGCCGATCCGAAGCTTTGCCGCTGCAAAGATTTTTCGCCCGCCCTGGAAACATTCCACGTTCCAGACCGACGAGCGTTCCTTATGGTCATCGAGAAAGCGCTGCATGGCGTCCGCCGCCGCAGGCGCGGGCGCCGCGAAGGCGGCCAGGGCAAATGCGACGATCGCCTGTTTGATAAGCATGGGATCCCTCCGAGTGTTCCGAAAAAGAAATGCAATGGTTGTGCCAACCGGAGGTTACACATGGCCGCCGGTTTGCTACGATGACTAGGCAAATTGTGCATTGATCCACGGCGACCGGCGAAATTCATGGCGAAATCAAAGTGGCCGCGCTGGTTTAAAGTATTTGGTGTGGCCTACATATTCTCGATGGTCCTGACCGCCGGCACGTTCTGGGCGGTTGGCATTGCGGTGACCACCCTGATCGCATATTCGGCGATCATCGCGCTTGGTCTTGCCCGGCATCGCCACCAAATGGACATCCAGCGGGCGCTGGGATTAGGGCCGCTAATTCCGGACTAAAAGTATCTTAATTAGGTGTCCCCTTAATTACGGCGATGGCTGGCACCCACGCCTTGACCTGCCGGGCCGCCGGGCCTAGCCTTGGCACATCAAACGCGCAACCGGATCCGTGAGATTCAAGCCATGACCAAGCCTCCAAATTCCCCCCGGCAATCCGTTCCTTCCGTCGACCGCGTGCTCAATATGACCGGCGTTGCGGCCCTCGCCGAAATCCATGGCCGGGCAACCGTGACCGATGCGGTGCGCGCCGTCATCGATGCAAGCCGCGCCGCCATTGGGACGGACGCGGAAGCGGCGTTGGCCGGGCTCGAAGAAGGCGCCCTGACGATGCGCATCGAAGCGCGTCTGGAAGCGGCGGCGGCGCCCTCCTTAAAGCCCGTATACAACCTCACCGGCACCGTGTTGCACACCAATTTGGGGAGGGCGCCATTGCCCGCCGAAGCCATTGCCGCCATGACCGAAGCGGCCGGCGCCGCCAATCTGGAATATGACTTGAGGAGCGGCAAGCGCGGCGACCGGGACAGCCATCTGGAAGCGCTGCTGGCCGAGCTGACCGGCGCCGAGGCGGCCACCGTGGTCAACAACAACGCCGCCGCCGTGTTATTGGTGCTCAACAGTCTGGCCATGCGCAAGGAAGTGCCGGTGTCCCGGGGCGAGCTGATTGAAATCGGCGGCGCCTTTCGCATTCCCGACATCATGAGCCGCGCCGGCGCCAAGCTGGTGGAGATCGGCACCACCAACCGCACCCATTTGCAAGATTATGCCGAGGCCATCGGTCCCAAAACGGCGGCTTTAATGAAGGTGCACACCTCCAATTACAGCGTCGAGGGGTTTACCAAATCGGTGAGCGGCAAGGAACTTTCGGGATTGGCGCGCGAACACAATCTACCGCTGATCGAGGATTTGGGCTCCGGCACCTTGGTGGATTTGGCCCGGTTCGGTCTGCCCCATGAGCCGACCGCCGCCGAGACCGTCGCCGCCGGCGTCGATGTGGTCACCTTTTCCGGCGACAAATTGCTGGGCGGGCCGCAGGCCGGGCTGATCGTCGGGCGCCGGGATTTGATTGCGCGCATCAAGAAGAACCCCATGAAGCGGGCCTTGCGCCTGGACAAAGTCACCATCGCCTCGCTGGCCGCCGTCTTGCGCCTCTACCGGGACCCGGACCGGCTGGCCGAGCGGGTGCCCACCTTGCGCCTGCTGGCCAGGCCCGAGGCCGATATCCACGCCGCCGCCGAACGATTGCGGGGACCGCTGGCCCATGCCTTGGGTGATTCCTTGGGCGATGGCTTCGAGGTTTCCGTCATCGCCTGCCAGAGCCAGATCGGTTCCGGCTCGCAGCCCGTGGAGCGTTTGCCCAGCGCCGCCATCGCCATGGCGCCGGCTGGCAAACGCAAGGGCGCAGGCTTGAAACGCCTCGCCGATGCTTTCCGGGCGCTCCCCGTTCCGGTCATCGGGCGGGTTCACGACGATGCCTTGCTCCTCGATCTCCGCTGCCTGGAAGACGAAACCGGGTTTTTGGCGCAGTTGGATGGGTTGAATTTGAAATGATGCGCCTGACGCCTCCCCCCCACCCAACCCTCCCCCTCCAGGGGGGAGGGCTTTTCTTCGACCACCGGCTCCACTTCTCCCTCCCCCCTGGAGGGGGAGGGTCGGGGTGGGGGGGCGCTGCGCCCGCCGGAGCGCACGGCCAATGATCATCGCCACAGCCGGCCATATCGATCACGGCAAATCGTTGCTGGTCAAGGCACTCACCGGCGTCGACACCGACCGTTTGCCGGAGGAAAAGCTGCGCGGCATGTCCATCGATCTGGGCTTCGCCTATCAGCCCATGGATGACGGCAGGGTTTGCGGCTTCGTCGATGTGCCCGGGCACGAACGCTTCATCCGCAACATGCTGGCCGGCGTTACCGGTATCGATTACGCCATGCTGATCGTCGCCGCCGACGATGGCCCGATGCCGCAGACACGGGAACATCTGGCGATCCTCAATCTGCTCGGCGTGCCCGACGGGGTCGTGGCGCTGACCAAGATCGACCGGGTGGAGCCCGAACGCATTGCCGAGGTGCGCCTTGAAATTGAAATGCTGGTGGCCGGCACTTGTTTGGAAGGCGCCGACATTTTGCCGGTCTCGGCGATCACCGGCGACGGTATCGCAGCCATGCAGGAGCATCTGGCGGCGGTCATGGATTTGACCGAGGCGCGCGATTCCAGCGGCAATTTCCGCCTCGCCATCGATCGCAGCTTCACCGTGCAGGGCACCGGGCTGGTGGTTACCGGGGCGGTGTTCTCCGGCTCGGTCACGGTCGGCGACCGGCTTGTTTTGTCACCCCAAGGCACCGAAGTTCGGGTGCGCGGCATCCACGCCCAGAACCGGCAGTCCGAGACCGGCACCGTTGGCGAGCGTTGCGCCCTCAATCTGACCGGGCCTGATTTAAAGCGCGAAGACGTACATCGGGGCGGCTGGGTGATGGACGCCGCCGTTCACGCGCCTGCCGCCCGGTTCGATGCGCGCCTTCAGGTGCTGGCCGGCGAAGCCCGCCCGCTTCGCCATTGGACGCCGGTGCATGTGCATCTGGGCGCCGCCGAAGTGCCGGGCCGGGTTGCCATTTTGGGCGAGGGCGCCATTGCGCCGGGCAGCGATGGGCTGGTGCAGATTGTCTTGCCGCGCCGCATCGGTGCGTTGCGCGGCGACGGCTTTATTTTGCGCGACCAGTCGGCGCGGCGCACCATCGCCGGCGGCACCGTGATCGATCCGTTCCCGCCCGCCCGGGGCCGCGCCAAGCCGGAACGCATTGCCTTTATCCAGGCCATGGAAGAGCGGTTGGCGGAAGACGCGCTGGTGATCCTGTTGGAGCAGCATCCGGGCGGCGTATCCTTAAAAAATTTCGCCGCCGCCTGGAACTTGACGGCCGAGGATGCGGCTGCCTTGTGGGAGCTGGCCGGCCTCAGCGCCGCCGGGCCGGACAGCGATCCCATGGGCTTTTCCGCCGCCCATTGGGACGCCTTGCAAGGCGCCGTGGAAACCGGTCTCCGCCATTGGCATGAGGCCAATCCGGATAAGTCGGGACCCGCCGCCAACGCCCTTCGCGCCCTGCAGCCGGTGCGCCTCGGCGTGGCCGTGTTCGAAGACGTGCTGGCCGCTTTGGTCGAGGCCAAGCGGCTTCTGCATCTGGGGTCCGGCTATTGCCTGCCGGGGTTCGAGCCGATGCTGGTCAACAAGGACGCCGCGCTTTGGAGGAAAGTCGAGCCGGTGCTTATCGGCGGCCATATGCAGCCGCCGGTGGTCGCCGCACTGTCCGAGCAGTTGGGCGCGCCGAAGCGGGATCTGGAGCGGTTCCTGGTGCGCGCCGCCCGGCTGGGTCTGGTGTTCCAGGTGTCAAAGAACCGGTTCCTGGTTCCCGAAGCCTTGTTGGAGCTGGCCGATGCCGCGGAAGGCTTGGCGTTGGAGGCCGGCGAGGACGGCTTTGGCGCGGCGGCCTTTCGCGACCGGGCCGGGATTGGGCGCAATCTGGCCATCGAGATTTTGGAATATTTCGACCGCCAGGGCCTCACCTGGCGTTCCGGCGACACGCGCAAGCTCAGGAAACCCGTCGAGCAGGTGTTCGGCGGGCTCTAACCCGCCGACAGCGGCGCGGCGAAGCGGCCCGATCCCCGGCCGGGATATTTGGCCAGTGCAAAGCCCTGGAAATGGGCGGCGCGGGTGATCACCACCGCCTTCCAATAGGCGCCGCCGGCGATGACCAGGGCGCCGGGCAGCGCGAACAGCCAGATCGGCGCGGCGGTCCAGACGATGAGGCCGAAATAGGCGACGATGGGCGCCAGATGCCCGAACACATAAAGCCGCGGCGTCGCTTTCGCCAGGGCGGCGCGGGCGGCGGCGCCGATACCGCTCTCCTTGGCGCCGTCCACATAGGCGCGCCACAGGGACGCGGCGATGACGACCAGCACGATACCGGCGATGGGCAGCGCGAACCCGGCCGGCAGAACCCAAGGCAACAGCCCGGCGATGACGGCGTTGAGGCCGGCGCCCTCGGCCAGGCCCGACAGGATCAGCATCCAGATCATGCGCGGCGTGCGCCATGCCGGGATGCCCTTGCTGGCCTGCAGGATGCGCGCCTGGGCATAGAGAAAAAACGCCGCGCCGAGGGCCGCGACGGCCAGCCAGCCCGGGTGCGGTGCGGCCCAAGCGCCAAAGAGGCCGGCGGCGAAGAGGCCAGTCGCATACACCTCGCGGCTCATCCACGAGGACTGCGGGCGCAAGATCACCAAGGCGGCGCGCAGCTTGCGCCCGATCTTGAGCCAGACGAAAAACAGCCCCACCGCCATGACGGCGGCGGCGATGGAGAACACGGCACGGGTGCCCGCGAACGGCACATCGCCGGTGAGCGATAGGAGATAGGCGATGACCACGGTACCGGAACCGAGACCACCCAAAATAAAATTCATGGCGGCGCGCATGTCCCAGAAGGTTTGCAGTTTGCCGGTCAGGGCGCCTTCCGGCGGCTCGTCGTCGTATGGGCCGGGCACTTCCGGATCGCGGCCGGGCACGCTGGGCGTTTGATAGAGGTATTTGATTTGCGGATCGTTGCCGAGCTCCTCATGCATTTGAAAATAGTCATTGGCCTCGGCCAGTTTGGAGATCGGGCTTTCGGGGTCATTGAAGTCGCCGAAGGTGATGGCGCTGGCGATACACGATGCGGCACAGGCCGGCGTTGCATCCACATCGATGCCAGGGCTAAGCCCGGCGGCAAGCCCGTCATCGACGCGGCTGATGCAGAAGGTGCATTTTTGCGCGACGCCGATGCGTTCATCATGGGCGACGGCGCGCTCTTGCACGGTCTCCTCGCCGTAATAAAAGCCGGGGTCATGAACGATGGTGCGCGCCTGGTACGGGCAGGCGACGGCGCAGGATCCGCAGCCGATGCAGAGATCGTAATCCATGGTCACCAGGCCGTCGGCGCGCTGCTTGGTGGCGCCGGTGGGGCAGACCGGCACGCACGACGGCTCGGCGCAATGCTGGCAGCCGGTCACCAGAAACAGGCGCTGCACATCGGGATATTCGCCTTTCTCCACATCGATGACGCTGCGCCACTGAACGCCGGGGGTGGTGTCGTTGGCGTGCTTGCAGGCGATGGTGCAGGTCTGGCAGCCAACGCAGCGGTTGATGTCGATGGTCATGCCCCAGCGGGGCGACGTCTCGCTCATTCTTCGGGTCTCATTCTTCGGGCCTCATTCTTCGGGCCTGGGCGGGCCATCGCCGCGCAGCACACGCACCCGGGCGATATCGGCGCCCGACCCGGTGGAATCGGTCAGCGACAGGGACATGGAGGTGAGTGAATTGAGGCTCGGCAAATTCAAATCCTTGGCGAAGGGTGTTTTCCAGTGATCGAACTGGCCGATCATCACCACCGTGTCCGGGCGGATGCCCTCGCGCAGCACAGCATAGCCCCGGGTTTCGCCGGCCACCGATTGGATCACCACCGGATCGCCCTCGGCCAATCCCAGCGCCGTCGCCGTCCCCCGGTTGATGATCAAACCTTTGTGCCCCGCTACGTTCTGGGCCACCTCGTTGATCATCGGGATACCCACATTAAGCCCCCACGAATACTGCATGGAGCGCGAGGTCAGCGCCCACAGAGGAAAATCGTCCGGATCGCCGCCGGCTTCGCGCACCTGCTCGGTCCAGATATCGGGAAACGGTTTGTAGAACGGCAACGGCTCATATTCCTCCAGCTGCGTGTCCCACCATTCGACGCCGATGCCGTGCAGCCGCCGGGCAAGCTGGGTGCCGTGGCGCAGAATGCGTTCCTGATAGGGCAGCTCAAAGCGGATGCCGTTGCGCTTCATATGCGGATAAAGGTACCAGTCGAGCTGTGGGAACGGGCGCAGCATATAGCCGTGCTCCTTGAACCAATCGAGATCATTGATCTCCTCGCCGCCGGAAAGATCATGGCTGGCGGCTTTCGCGGACGCGTTCCATATCTCTTCCAGGCTGTGCGGCTGGGCCTCATCCAGGCTGTAGTCGAAATCCTTGGTGGCCAGCCGCACCCCGTGGCCGCCTCGGTTGATGGCGGCGTTGTAGGGCTCCAGCACGCCGACGCGCACCGCCAATTCGGTGGCGATATCGGTCATGTCGCGGCAATCCACTTCGGTCTCGCAGGCCGGCTGGCGGGTGGTCCAGCCCTGATGGGTCCAAAGCTGTTCGACGAACTTGGTGCCGCCGATCTGGATCAGTTGCGTGCTTTCCAGATCGGTTGCCTCGGGCAGCAGAATATCCGCCATGTGGTTGGTTTCATCATGGGTGTAGGCGAAGGCGACGGTGAACGGAAATTCGGCCATCCGTTTGGTGACTTCAGTGGTGTTCCACGAAGAGATCGCCGGGTTGGTGCGATAGCAGAACCAGATATCGGGCTTGGTCGGCTTGGGCCAGTTTTTGGGCGGCGATTTCTGGAACAGCCACGGCAGATGCGCCGGACCCAAAGCAGACGACCAAGCCGAATCGGCCACCAGCGGCACCAGCGTCCGGTAAGCGTTGCGGATATGGGGCTGGCTTTGCCATTCGTTCTTGGAAGTGGCGTTGAAGGGAAACTCCATCACACCGTCCGGGCCTTTTATCGCCGACGTGAAGCGGTCATAGGCGGGCCGGTTGAGTTTGACGTTGGTGCCGATCATGCCGCCCGGCACTTCCAGCGCGCCGACCAGACAGAGAAGCAACGTCCGCGCCCAGCAGCAGTTATAGCCGCCCCAGCCATTGTTGACGGTCTTGCCCAAAAGCACCGCCACCGGGCGGAACGGCAGAATTTCGCCTTCGATCTCGATGGTCTCGCCGACGCAGGCATTGGCGATAAATTCATCGGCGACCGAGCGGATACGGCTCGCCGGCACATCACACTCGGCGGACGCCCAATCGGGATCGTAGGGCTTCATGTGATCGAGCAGAACCTGATGCGCCGTCTTCGCCTCGATGCCGTCATGGCTCCATTCGTCAGCATCGGCGCCCACTTCGATGCCGCTAACCATAAAGCTGCCTTCCAGGGCGGCGTCGCTGATTTCACCATCGAAGGGTTTGTTGATGCCGTCGCCGAGATCATGGATCAGGGGTTTGCGGGTTTCGGGATCGCGCAGGTAATAGCCGTTGGGTCCGACCAGATAGGGCGCCACGGTATCGTTTTTGAGAAACGGGATATCGCAATCGGCGCGCCAATCGCGCTCGTGCAATATGCGGTGAATGACGCCGTACAAAAACGCGGCATCGGTTTTCGGCTTGATCGGTATCCATTCGGCGGCGACCGCGCCGGTGACCGATTGGTGCGGCTCCACCTGCACCCGCTTCATGCCGCGCACGCGCGCATCCGCATGCCGCCAGATGCCGGCAACGCCGGTGGACGCATCGCCGTTGTGGCCGCAAGACAGGATATAGTTCACCCGCGGCGTATCGGGGGCGACGATAAAGGCCCGGTGCCACAGCTCCCCATAAAGATGTTCCGAATGGTAGCATTTGACCCCCTGGCCGGCGCCGAAACCCAAATCCACATTGCCGAGGGCGGTAAGGAACGCCGGGAAGGTGCCCATATACTGGGTCGGCGTGCCGCCGCCGCCGAACGATGCGGCGATGCGCGGATAGCCGGAACTGTCGGTCAGCCCATCGTCGATGGCCTTGCGCAATTTGGCGGCCACCGTATCCAGGGCTTCGTCCCAGCTTATGGGAACGAAGCCGGGGTCTTCATGGCGGCCCTTTTTGGGGTTGGTGCGCTTCATCGGGGATTTCAGCCGATCCGGATTGTAGGTCTTTTGGATCAGCCCATAGGCCTTGACGCAGACGCGGCCGCCGCCGGGATGTTCTTCGCCGATGGAATAGTTGCTTTCGATGCGCGTCGCGATGCCGTCTTCGACTTCGACGCGCATCAAATCGGGCCCGGCCACACATTGGTAACAAAAGGTGGCAACGGTTTTTTTCGCTGTGGTTTGATCCATCTTTCGCTCCTATTCACCGCCCATACTAACAGAGACCACGCCTCGCCGTTAAATATCTTAACGCCCGCCGAGGGCCTTAGCCAGCTTCGCCTGAATGCGCTCGAAGGTTTTCGCGGTATCGACCACAAAGCGTTTGTGGATGCCGCGCCCGACCGGCTCCACGGAATCGGCGACGCTGGCCTGCAGGGTCACCAGCCGGCCATCCACTTCGGTTATCTCAACCTCGAAGGTGACCGTATCGCCCTCGACGGTGGGCGCCAGGTGATCCATGCTCACATGGATGCCGACCGTGTCCTCGCCGTCGTCCAGATGATCCAAAAGGAAGTTGCGGCAGGTATATTCGAAATCCTCGACCATGCTCGGCGTCGCATAGACGCGGCCCTCGTCGCCCATGAAGCCGATGGTGCGCTCCTTATCAACGTCGATGGTCACGCTGATTTTCACGCCCGGCTGCAAGCTGTCTTTCATAAAGGCTCTCCCATTGACGTCTCAGGCCGCATTGGCGACGGCGATGTTCAGCTCCAGAAGCGCCAGCCGGCCCTCGTCCTTGATGACGCTAAGCGCCCGTTCCAGGGCCGCCGGCAGATCGGTGCCGGTTTCCACCCGCTCGGCCCAATGGCCGTTGGCTTCGGCGATCTTGGTATATTCCGGGGACGGCTGCAGCGAAGTGACCGGCATGACGTTCATCTTCGATGCCTGACCGTCCGGATAAAGGGCCAAAGCCGCCCGGCGCACCGCGTTCCAGATACCGTTATTGAGGACAATCACCAGGATCGGCAGATCCAGGGAATTGGATATCATGTGGCAGGCGAGGGGATTGGCAAAGGTGTAGGAGCCGTCGCCGACACAGGCGATGGCGAGGCGCTCTTTATCGGCCAGGCAGGCGCCGAGGGCGGCGGGAAAACCCCACCCCAAGCCGCCGGAATGGGGCGGATTGAAATAGCGGTTGGGGCCCTTCAAATCCATGAACGGCAGCGGCGCGCCCAATTCGTTAAAGATCACCGCGTCGTCGTCCATGATGTCGGATACGCATTTGGCCATCCAGGCATGGCTCATGGGGGCGCCGTCGCCGGATTTGGCGCGCTCCGCCAATGTTTCCCGCCGCGCATCGCTGGCCTCTTTGATCGCGTCATAGCGGCTTTGGTTTTTCGTGGCCCGCTCCGACAATTCTTCGTGCAGCCCGGTCATCGCCGCCGCCATGTCGCCGGGAATGGCGAGGTCCGATTGGAACGAGCGCACCGGCATGGACTGAAACAACGGATCGGGCCCGAGATGGATGACTTTGGTTCCGGGGCCCGGCGCATGGAACTTGTCGATCCAGGGCACCATGGTGTCGAGCACCACGATCACATCGGCCTTGTCGATCTGCGGGCCAACATCGAAGCCCCCATGCATGGGATGGGCGGACGGCATGGTATTGCGGATCGACCAGGCCTCGACCACCGGAATGGCGAAATCTTCGGCCACCTTGGCGACCATTTCGGCGGCCTTGCCGCCCACATCGGCGCGCGCCGCGATCATCAGCGGATAGTCCGCATCGGCAATCCACTGGGCGGCTTCGGCAATGGCGGTGCGGTCCGGCTGCGGCGTGGCCGCCAAGGCCTGGATCGGCGGCCCAAATTCCTTGCCCTCGGGCCAGGCGTCGGCCAAAGGCTCGCGCGGCAGACACAGATATACAGGGCCCCTCGGTTCGGCCATGGCGATGGTCATGGCGCGGTTGACGACGGCGGGGGCTTGTTCCGGAAAGCGCAGCTCGTAATCCCATTTGGTGGATTCGCGCACCATGGCGCCTTGGTCGTACATTTCCTGGCCGTACTGGATCGGCGTGATGCGGGCGCCCAGACGGTCATGTTCAGACACCGGCGTGCGCCCGGCAACGACCATCATTGGAATGTTTTCCGACGCCGCGTTGATGACGCCCATCACCGAATTGGCGAGACCCACATTGACATGCACCATCAACGCCTGGGGCCGTCCGGTCATCAGGTAATAGCCGTGCGGCATGGCGGCGGCGGCGGTCTCGTGGGGGATGACCAAAGGCTCGGGCAGCGCTTCGGAGTACGATCCCTGGTTGGCCAGGGCTTCGATCACCGGCGCAAAGTCGGTGCCGGCGTTGGCAAACAGGTAATCGACGCCGTTGGCTTTGAGGGCCATCAGGAAGGCTTCCGCCGCGGTTGTGGGTGTTGGTTTTTTCAAGCGGGCCATTATGCCTCCGGCTTTGCGATTGTTGATACAGCCGGAGAAATATTTCAGGCGCGGGCGGCGCCGTCAATCCAACTCAAACGCGTCCTTGTAGTCCAGCTTCAAGGCCGGGTCCTGATCAGCCTTCCAAAGGATGCAATTGCCGATGGCGAGCATGTCCAGCTCGGTCCCCATAAAGCAGCGGAACGCGTCTTCCGGGGAGCAGACAATGGGCTCGCCGCGCACGTTAAAGCTGGTATTGGCGATCACCGGGCAATCGGTCAGCTCTTTAAAGCGGCTCAGCAGGGCGTGGTAGCGGGGGTTGGTATCGGCATCGACGGTCTGCACCCTTGCCGAATAATCCACATGGGTGACGGCGGGGATATCGGAGCGGGTCACGTTCAGCTTGTCGATGCCAAACAGCGCGTTCTCGTCGGCGCTCATCGGCTTTTGCCGCTTTTTGGCGACGTCGGCGACCATCAGCATGTAGGGGCTGCTCGCGCTCATCTCGAACCAGTCGGATACGTCTTCGATGCGCACCGACGGTGCAAACGGGCGAAACGATTCCCGGTATTTGATTTTGAGGTTGAGCAGTTTCTGCATTTCCGGCGAGCGCGCATCGCCGAGGATCGAGCGGTTGCCGAGCGCCCGGGGGCCGAACTCCATACGCCCCTGGAACCAGCCGATGGCCTTGCCGTCCGCCAAGGCGTCGGCCGCGGCCTCGATCAGCTGGGCGCTCGAAACCTCGGACAATTTGCCGCCGGCGGCAGCGATGCGGGTCTTGATCGCAGCATCGGTGAATTCCGGGCCGAGATAGGAGCCGGCCATGTTATCGCGGCCGCTATTCAATGTTCGGGGCTGATCCTGGAACAGATGGTAGGCGCAAAGGGCGGCGCCCAGGGAGCCGCCGGCGTCACCGGCTGCCGGCTGCACCCAGATATTTTCGAACTTGGCGTCGCGCAGCACCTTGCCGTTGGCGACGCAGTTGAGGGCGACGCCGCCGGCCAGGCACAGATTTTTGGAGCGGCCCTCGGCGGCCAAGGCGCGGGTCATTTTGAGAACGATTTCCTCGGTCACCGCCTGCACCGAGGCGGCCAGATCCATGTCCCGGTCGGTGAGCAGGGATTCCGGGTCTCTGGGCGGCGCGCCGAACAAATCATCGAACTTCTCGTTGGTCATGCGGAGGCCAGTGCAATAATCGAAATAGCTTTGGTCCAGACGGAAGGTGCCGTCGTCTTTCACATCGACGATATTGTCGAGAATAAGTGCTGCGTATTTCGGCTCTCCATAAGGGGCCAGGCCCATGACCTTGTATTCGCCGGAATTGACCTTGAAGCCGGTGTAATACGTGAAGGCCGAATAGAGAAGGCCGAGGGAGTGGGGGAAGTGCAACTCCTTCACCACTTCGAGATTTTTGCCGGCGCCATAGGCCACCGACGTGGTCGCCCATTCGCCGACGCCGTCCATGGTCAACACCACGGCGTCTTCAAAGGGCGAGGGGAAAAAGGCGCTGGCGGCGTGGCTCTGATGATGCTCGGCGAACAGCAATTTGTTCTGCCAGTCGAAGCCGTCGTCGTAGGCTTTGAGGGCTTTCCTGAGCAGGTCCTTTTGAAACAGCTTTTCCTTGAGCCAGAGCGGCATCGCCATGCGGAAAGACGTAAAGCCCTTGGGCGCGAATGTAAGGTAGGTTTCCAGGAGCCGCTCGAACTTCAAGAAGGGCTTGTCGTAGAAGGCGACGAAATCCACCTGATCCAAGGTACAGCCGGCCTCTTCCAGGCAATATTTGATGGCGAGATCGGGAAAATCCGCATCCTGTTTTTTACGGCTGAAGCGTTCTTCCTGGGCGGCGGCGGCGATGCGCCCGTCCTCGATCAGAGCGGCGGCGCTGTCGTGGTAGAAGGCGGATATGCCGAGAACACGCATCAAAAGGGGTGCCTAGAACAAGGTGTAGATAAAGGGCGCGACGGCGGAGCCTTGGCTCAACACCAACAGGCCGCCGAACAAAACGAACATGACCATGATCGGCATCAGCCAATATTTTTTGCGCATGCGCAGAAAGGCCCAAAGCTCGGCAATGAATGACATGATATTCCTATTAAATCCTGGCCTAGAACTGCCGGTTCATGGATTTGGGTTCCGGCCCCGGCGGGTCCCTTTCGATCCAATAGGTGTCGGCTTTTGAATCAAACTTCAGGTGCAGCGGAACCTTGCCGAAGGCGCGCATGATAAGCGCCGTCGGCGTCACGGTCACGTAAAACAAGATGCCCATGGTCAACGGATTGACGATGGCGTGCAATATCGCGCCGAATTTTTGCCAGACGATGTTGAGCGGGCGAAGGATGGATGGGACAAGCAATGCCGCGCCAAGAAACGCTGCCGCGATTGCCGCCAGCCACCAGTTGGGCAAATTGCCGCCGATCAGCGGCGCCAACGCCAGGAGAGCGAAAACAACCGCAAACACCAATCCGAAGGAACGGTTGGAAGCGGTTTTGATGGCGTGCTCGCGCCTCAGGTTTTCGTGAAATTCGGGTTTCTTAACCATGCCGTTTCCGCTGTCTCCAATGCCGGGATTTCGGTCAGGCGCCTCTACGCCAAGGATATTGCCAAAACCATAAAAGACTTCAAGCGCCGGTGCGAAATACCATATAAATTGTTCGGAGCCATGGCTCAAACAATGATAGTCTGGCTGCCATAAAGAAAAGGGAAGCGGATATGGACCAAAAACAATTTGCCGCCGGGGAGTGTATCTTCGAGGAAAACGCGGCCGGCGATACGGCGTTCCTGCTGGCGTCGGGCGTTATTGAAATATCCCGGGACATCGACGGCGAAGATACGGTGCTGGGTGAAATTGAGGCCGGGCAGATATTCGGAGAAATGGCCCTGATCTCGGACAAGCCGCGCACCGCGACGGCGCGGGCGAAACAGGACAGCATATGTTTTTTGGTGCCGCAGGAGGCGTTTGAGTCCGAGCTCAACGGATCGAGCGCCCTGTTGAAATCCCTGGTCGCCAACCTGATCCGCCATATCCGGTCCTTGATGGAGCAACTGGACGAGGCCCGAACCGCTACCACCCCGCCCGACGTGGTGTTCCATCAGCCGGAAAGTTTCAATTCCTACAAGGTGAAAGAGTAGTCCGCCGGTCAGGGCCTTTTGTCGAAAATATAATTCCGGGCCTCGCGGTTGCCGGGGCGCATTTGAAAGCCCATGCCGTCCAACAACGTTTTGATCTCGCTGTGTTCGGTCCGCTCGGCCGGCTGATCGGCTTCGACGAGGATCGATTTGACGTGGCCAGTGAGGGTGTTTCTGGCGCCGGCAATTATTTTGGCCTCGATGCTGTCCACGTCCAGCTTGACGTAATCGGGGGTTGGCACATGGAAAGCACCTATGAAATCATCGATAGAATAGCCGATGACCGATTGTTTGAATTCGGTTTCGATTACGCCCTCGGCAGCGGTGTTTTGGGCGAAGGCATGCATGGAATGGCCGGCGCCGGTGTTCGCCATATAGAGGTAGTCGACGGCGCTGACATCGCTCAAGGCCAGGCAGAAGGGCTGGATCAATTCGCCGAGGCCGTTGATCTCGATATTGCGGGCGAGGGCGGCGTGGCTGGCGGCGCTGGGCTCGAACGCGGCGACGCGGATCTTGCGGACGAACGCGGCGTAGAGCGAATAGACGCCGATATTGGCGCCGATGTCCCACAGAACCGATGCTTCCGGCAAGGCATCGATCCAGGCGACGGTCTCGGGCTCGCCATGGGTGATCGAATTGGCGTCGTGCAAAGACCGGGCGGTTTGGCATTCGAACTTGATATGGCCCCCAGGCACAGCCATCGAAAGCTGCTGCACCAGCCCCTCTGAAACCTGGGCGAGGGTATTGGCGCGCCGGTAGGATTTCATCGGCCAGGTCAACGCGCGGGCGCAATTGATCAGGAGCCGGGCGACCGTGCCGCTCATGACTGGAGGTGGAGCCTTGCCATGAAGGCAAGCTAATCAGGATTAAATCGGAAACGCCAGCGCCATGGTTTCCGGGCGCGCCCCAGCCATGCTAAATTGTGCCATGGGCTTGTTCGCGAAATTAAAATTCCGCCTGAAACCGGTATTGATCATTGTCCTGATCATCCTGGTGATGGACATCGCCTTGGCGCAAATCCTAAAACGCACCACCGAATTTTGGGCTGCCAGCTATCCCAGCATGGATCACCGTATCCGCTCCCCGGACTACCATCACACCTTTGCGCCCGGGCGCCAGGTGACCGAACGGTGGGGCCGGCTGGTGTACCGTTTCGCCACCAATTCCCTCGGCTTCAAGGATCGGAGCCCGCGCGCGATCAAGGCCGAACCGGACGGCAAGCGCCTGTTGCTGCTCGGCGATTCGTTCACCGAAGGCGCCGGCTATTCCTTTGCCGAAACCTTCGCCGGTCACATCCAGCGCGCCATGGCGCCCAAAAATATTGAAGTGTTGAACGCCGGCGTCGGCTCCTACGCGCCCATCATCTATGATCTGAAGACCCGCTATCTGGTGGAAAAGGCCGGCCTCAAATTTGATCACGTGGTTGTATTTCTCGACGTCTCCGACATTTTTGACGAAGCCCGCAATTACCGGCTCGATAGCGCCGGACGGCTGATCGTGCCGCCCGAGAGACCGGAAAAAACCTCCCACGTCATGTTTCATTTTCTGCGCGATAATTCGGCGATCGGGCGCAGTGTCACGCTTATCAGGGATCAAACCGCATCGGCGCGCAAAGCCATCAAGCTGCGCCGATCCGTCGCCAAGGCCAGCGGCGGCAGCTTTTTCTCGGTCAGCGACGCCGAATTGCAAATTTACGCCATCACCGAAAAACCAGCCAGCAACTGGACCTTCGATGATGCGGCTTGGGCTGCCTATGGCGCCGAGGGAAGGCGAAAAGCGGCCCTCGGGTTAGACCGGTTGCGGGAATATCTTGGGTCTAAGGGAATTGCCATGACCCTGGCGGTTTATCCCTGGCCCGATCAAATTCTGTTCGATCCCGAGGCGCCGCGCCATCTGGGGTTCTGGCGCCAATGGGCGGCGCAGCGGGACTTACAATTCATCGATCTGTTTGCGCCCTTTTCCAAGGGCGCGTCGGTGGATACGCTGATGCGCTATTTTATTCCCGGTGATTTTCATTGGAACAAAAAGGGCCACGCCTTGACGGCGGAAGCGTTTTTGAAGCAATTCAAGGAGTGAGGGGACCATGAGCACAGCATCGGCGGAAGCGGCGGAATTGATCGAACGTGCGGGGGTTCCCAACCTGGACGTCGATCCGTTCAGCGATGCGTTCCTTGAAAACCCCTATCCGTTTCACGGCCAGATTCGCGAGGCCGGGCCGCTGGTCTGGCTGTCCCGCTACGGCATTTGGGCGACCGCCCGGCACGATGAAGCGTCCGAGGTGCTGAAAGATTACAAACGCTTTTGCTCGTCCGCCGGCGTCGGCATATCCAATTTCAAAACGGAAAAACCGTTCCGGGCGCTAAGCCTGCTGATCGAGGCCGATCCGCCCGAGCACACCAGGGCGCGCAACGTCATGGGTCACGCCCTCAGCCAAAAGAATATTTCCGCGCTGCAAGATAAGTTCGAGACCGATGCCGCCGCCATCATCGACGCGGCAATGGCGAAAGGCGACATCGACGGCATCGACGATATTGCCATCGCCTATCCGATCAAGGTGTTCCCGGACGTGGTCGGGCTTGCCGATGAGGGCCGCGAAAACTTGCTGATTTATGGCAACGAGATTTTTAATATATTCGGGCCGCCGAACCGGCTATTCAACAATGCATTGGAAAAAATACCCAGCGCAGCCATCTGGGTTACGGAGCATTGCAAGCGGGGTGCCCTAGCGCCCGGAAGCATTGGGCAAATGATCTATGAGGGCGCGGAATCAGGTGACGTGAGCCCGGACGAAGCCGGTCTTCTGGTGCGCTCGCTGCTGTCGGCGGGCGTTGATACGACCGTGTCGGCGATCGGCAATATGCTGAACCTGTTTGCGCAAAACCCGGATCAATGGGCGCACTTACGCACCGATCCGTCGTTGATCGGCCCCGCCTTTGAAGAGGCGATTCGCATGGAAGGCCCGGTGCAGACATTTTTCCGCACCTCGGCCATGGCCACCGAGCTTTCCGGAATCTCCGTCGGTGACAACGAGAAACTGGTGCTGTTCCTGGGCGGCGCCAACCGGGATCCCAGGCGCTGGGACGATCCCGATAAATTCGATATCACGCGCAAGCCATCGGGGCATCTGGCCTGGGGCAACGGCGTTCACCGCTGCGTCGGCATGCGCATCGCCCAGATGGAGGCCGAGGCCATATTGAAAGCCATGCTGGCGCGCATCGAGCGCATCGAGCCCACCGGGCCGGCCAAGATCAGGCTCAACAACACCATCCGGGCGCTGGACAGTTTGCCGCTGCGCCTGACCGGAATTTGAGGGGGAACATGAATATGTGGGAGGGACGGGTTTTGTCGCTGCACAGTTGTGCCGCGAAATCGGAGCCGCTGGGCCTTAAGCAACAACTGGTCTGCATCGCCGGGGTCGGCATTGAAGGCGACCGCTATGCCCTCGGCACCGGCACGTATTCCGGCAAGCCGGAGATCGGCCGCCAAATCACGTTAATTGAGACCGAGACTTTGGAGGCGTTGGCGCGCGACTGGGAGATTACATTGAAGCCGAAAGAAACCCGGCGCAACGTGGTCACCGAAGGCGCGCCGCTCAATCATCTGGTCGGTAAGCAGTTTCGCATCGGCGCAGACGTGGTTCTGGAGGGCATGCGCCTGAACGTGCCTTGCCAGTATCTGGAAGACCTTGTCGGTATCAAGAGCCTGTTCAAATCCTTGATCAATCGCAGTGGCCTGAATTGCCGCATTGTCACTGGCGGCACCATTCGGGGCGGCGATAGTATCGGGCCGGTGTAGAGCCGATGGCTGACTTGCAATGGAACGCAGATTTGGATGGCTGCCAGGTGGGCGCCGTTTCGGTCCGCCGGGTTGCCGAGCTGGAAAATATCCCCTTCGCGGCGTCTGATATTTACGCCGATCAGAGCGAGGATATTATCCGCGGCCTCAAAGATATATTCGGTGCCCGCCATATTGATCCCAAATCACTGGCTCTGCTGCTTTCCTTCCACAGCTTCGTTGTGCGATCGGGCGGGCGCACTATCCTGGTCGATGCGTGCGTCGGCAATCACAAGGCGCGGCCCACCCGTCCGGCCTGGCATTTGCGGGACGGTGCCTTCCTGGCCGATCTGGCGGCCGCCGGCGTGGCGCCCGAAGACGTGGATGTCGTCCTTTGTACGCATCTGCATGCCGATCATGTGGGCTGGAACACGAAACTGGAAAACGGCGCCTGGAAGCCGACATTTCCGAACGCCGAATATCTGTTTGCCGAGAAGGAATATGCGCACTGGAAGCAACAGTTCGACGCCAATCCAACCGAGCCGCTCAATTACGGCTCCTTCGAAGACAGTGTATTGCCGGTCGTTGCCGCCGGTCAGGCGACCATGGTGGCCGGTGATCACCGGGTTGAAAGCGGCATCTATCTGGAGCCGGCTTACGGCCACACACCGGGCAATGTTCTGGTGCATCTGGAAGGCGGCGGCGATCACGCCATCCTCTCGGGCGATGTCATACATCATCCGGTGCAACTCGCCCATCCCGATTGGTCGACCAATTTCTGCTTCGATGGGGACCAGTCCCGGCGCACCCGGATCGGGCTTTTGGAAAGTTACGCGGGAACCAAGACGCTGCTGCTTCCAGCCCATTTCCAGGCGCCGGAATATGGCCGCATCCAGCGCGACGGCAAGCAATTCAGGATCGAGCGGTAGCTAGTAGCTATAAGCCCTGGCTGAAAAAGGGCGGCAGCAGGAAGTGAATTTCGGTCTTTTTCGGTAGCGTCGATTTGTTGGCCAGATAGGTGCTGGTTGCGGGCCGGGTTACGGGAAAAAACTTTTTGGCGACGCTCAGAAAGCCCGCAACCGTTGCTTCGGAATTATAGTGCATGGGCACCACGATCTTCGGATTGACGACGCGGATATTGTGGATGATCTCTTCGAAGCTTTGGGTGACGCGTTGATCGATGGGTGTCAGCAATATATCGATGCGCCCCATCCTGGCGGCCAATGGCGGCGCGATCACATGGCCCAAAAGGCCTAGATGGGCGATGCAAATGCCGTGGGATTCGATCACGAATATGGATGTGGGATAGCGATAGCCGTCGGCTGTTCCGGTGTTTACGGCCATGCTGTAGACCCGCAAATCCTTGATGCGGACATCGTGGGACGGCGTGCCGGCGCCGGTGTCCCAGCCACGCAGCGCATAGGTGATGCTGGGTTCAATATCGCTGGTGTTGTGATTGCCGTGCCAGGCGCTCATCGCCGCGATATCGGGCAAAACCTTGGCCCGGTAAAAGGCGTTGTAGTCGGTGGCCACCTTGACGCCGCCGGGGGACGTGATCTGGAAGGTGGAATGGCCGTTAAATTCGATGCGCAGTTGCCCGGCGCGAAGCTGGGTCAGGCTGTAAGCCGCCTTGAATATTTTGGGCTTAGGCGAAAGATGCTGAACCAGTCCGGCGCCACAGGGCAGGCGCGCCGGTTGGGCGTAGCTAGCCCCGCCGTGGAGCAGGGCAAGCGGAATTAAGAGCGCCCAAAGGAAATTTTTGAAAGCAAACATCGCCTCGGCCTTTGTGATCAGACATTGAATAAGCCGCCATGGCGGCGAATTGCAATTGCCGATCCTGCGTAGGCTGTTAACTTATGCGTGATTGGCAATAAAAAGGGCAGCTTATGAAAGGCATCGTAGCGTTCAGGCGCGGCGGACCGGACGATCCGCTGGTTCGGGAAATCATGGAAGATAAAGGCCTTAGCGAGGTTCCTTTCTACCGGAAAGACCGCGCCAATGCGCAAGGCTTCGATCTGCACGCCTGCATGCAGGACTGGATGGCCTATGTGGCGGAGCGGGATGGTCCGGTCAATCCGGATCGCCCCGAGGGCCAGGACGCGGCGCGCCTCGGCGCGTTGATCAAGGCCAAGGGATTGGCGCTTGGCGCCGGTGATGTCGGTTTTGCGGCGCTGACGCCTGGGATGATCAATCTGGGCTCGGAATTCGATCTGCCGTCGATCATCTCGGTCATTGTGCCGGAAGATTATGCCAAGGTGCTGGATGGCGCCCTGGCGGTAGAGCGCGAAGCGTTCGAAACCTATGTGGAGTGCGCCCGCGTTGCCACCCTGCTGGCCGCCCATATTCGGGGTCTGGGATTCAAGGCCATCGCCGATCACAACGGCACCAGCGATATCCAGGCGATCCCGGCATTAAATGCCTGTGGCATGGGCGAGCTGGGCAGGCATGGCAGTTTGGTCCACCCCATTTTCGGCGCCGGGTTCAGGCCCGGCTTCGTGATCACCGACGCGCCGCTTGAACTAAGCGCCGCCAACATATTCGGCGTCCAGAATACTTGCGAAACCTGCCGGCTGTGCGAGCAGAATTGCCCGCCCGGCGCCATCCGTTCCGCTGAGGATTTCGTCGTCACCGATGGCGTCAAGCGCTGGCCGGTGGATATCCCAACCTGTTTCGAAGCGTCGCGCTTTCGCGAGGAATATTGCCACATCTGCGTCGATGTCTGCCCGTATCAGCACAAAAAGAGCGGCGATCCGGTACGATCCGAAACCTACAAATCCTTCATGAAGAAACGCAAATTGGCGGGCTACCGGACGCCATCCTGGTTTATCGAGGATGAAGACGCGGTGCTCGGATCAGACCGATAGACCCAGCTTTTCGGCAACGGCGGAGGCGATCAGGCCACCGGCATCGGCCAGTTCATAC
>Ga0114996_10000316_pt1 | contig 67569 bp, 52 predicted proteins | sample ArcticOcean_MG_C_4_FD_87039 | JGI IMG/M metagenome (GOLD analysis project Ga0114996, IMG submission 87039) | Marine microbial communities from western Arctic Ocean - ArcticOcean_MG_CB4_134 | ecosystem: Environmental > Aquatic > Marine > Oceanic | place: Arctic Ocean: Canada Basin | collected...
CGCTCCGCCTGATGATGTCGATCTTTCCCGGTTGTGGAGGCAGATCCATAGACATAGGGTACGTTCAATAGCTCGGTCATATAGCCGACTTCCGTATTGTTTGTTCGGAAACGAACCGTTGGGACGCTCTGGCGGAGGCCGCCTTTATCTCGTTCGGTGGTTCCAGGCGTATGGATCGATCGCCCGCGGTATTGAAGAGTAGCCGAGTAGCGCATTGTGCCGAGCCCCTGATAATGGTCCGGTGCTTCAAGGGGACGTGCATTGGCCTCATGAGCCCAAACCGATCCCCACGATCTGGGGTGTTGCCGGTATTCGATGGAACACCAATGCCAACGAGCGGGATGAGCTTTGTCGTCTCCTCCGTGGGGAGCAACACCAAAGGTACCTGTATTGTCATAGATACCCGGCTCGAGAGAAGGTTCGATGGTACGCCATTGAATGGTGATGGGGTCGGCCGTACTCGGCCACCGATGAATGCGGCCTTGCGAAAGGATTCGACCCTTTCGCCGGAGCCGGGGTGCTTCGCTAAACACAATCGCTTTGCCATTCACCTGGGCTTCCACAACCAAGTAAAGCCGCACGTTCGTGCCTTGTACGACGCGCTGTTCTCGCGCTGTTGCAATGGAGCCATTTGTACTCATCGCAATCCAGGCAGATTGTATCCCGATCGCCGGCGAAGGGGGTCCTTGCAAGGGCCCCGCGATAAGAATGGCCATCATAGATTGAAATATCGCCATATTGTGATCCTCCTTATGGAGAAGTTCTTGGCGACTGACTCTATTCCTGGACGTGCGTAATTCGCGTGAATGTTCGACGCTGCAGGGTGCGACCTATTACGAACAAAGGAGCACGAAACATCCGATTTAGAAGGGGAGACCGCCGCCTTCCTGACAGGTGTCGGGAACATTCATTGTTGGATCCATGAGCTTCAATACAATGCCCCACATACCCTGTCCGCATGTCAATCCAGGGGGACAAGCGTTCGCGGCGCCAGAGGTGCAAGTACAGTTGCCAGGCAAGCCGCCACCAGCCGGAATGGGCAATCCACCCGGAATGCCGCCAGAACCCCCTGTCAGCATCGACAAGAGGTCCAAACATTCCCCGCCATTGGGACAAAACGAGGTGACGTTGTCGCATTGACCCATTGGATCATAGCAAAGCCCTGAATTGGTATCGCAATTGAGACCCGGGGCACATCCTTGCGAACCACAATTGCCCTGCGCCGGTGCTGGGCCGCCACCTTGGCATGTGTAGGTGGCCAGATCGCATTGATTCGTTGAGCAGTGGCTGTTGTCTGAGCACTGGACACACACCCACTGGCCTTGAAACTCAGCGCAGCCCGGATAGGGATCCGCGCAGGTGTCGCAAATATTGCCCGTTGGATTGTTTCCCTCGCACATGCAAGTGGTTGTCAGGCAAGTCTTACCACCACAATGTGTGCCGTTGAGACACTCACAACACTTGTTGAGCGCACCGTTGAACCATGGCGTACTTCCACTGCATTGCCCTGCCTCACACGTCAACGCGTCGTTACAAGCCTGACCCTCTGGGCAATCCGCATCCTGCGCGCACTGGACACACACACCATTGAGGCAAATGGGCAAGGCGCCGGCACATTCCACGGTGCTGCAAGGATCACCTGCACCCGTGCAATTATCGCCCAAGCAACAAGGCCCTTCGTTGTTCCATTCACAGAGCATGATATCCCCTGTGACCACTTTGCAGGTGCTATTGTTCGGACAGCCAGCCCCGCATTCCGGGACACAAAACTTGGTTCCCGTCTTTCCATGGCAACGGCTGCCAGCTCCGCATTGTCCGTCGTCGACGCAATTACCACAGGTTGCGACCGGCGTCGTACACATCCCATTGGATGGATTGCAGATTTGACCTTGTGCGCACCCATCAACCAAACACCCGGAACAATGGGAAACCTCGGGGAGACAGGTCATTGTGCTGGCACCGGATGCCTGACCACAATCCCAACCGGATGAGCAATTTCCGTCGTTTGAACACGGTTGTGTGCAATGGAGCGAAGCGCCCACTTGGGTACACACGAGACCATTGTTGCAATCGCTTTCCGTACTGCACGAGCCACATTGTCCACCGAGGCCCGTAGCGCCACCTTTACAAATCCCCAGTTCACAGACCTGGCCATTGGGACAAGGTGTTGTGTTCGTACATTGTAGGTCAGTACATACTTTTGCACCGCTTCCCGCTGGATCATCCACGCACATCGAGCCCGTAGGACATTGCTGGCCATTGCTACAATCGGTGACCTGGCACGTGCCATTCATGCACACCGTTCCAAGCAGACAGCTCGGTGAACACAAACCTGATGTACTGCCACCTTCTCCACCGCCGCAACCCATGAGTAGCGCCATGCTCAGCACAACGATCCAACCATTCATTTTCAACGCATTTTTCACTCGAAACCTCCGCAATCCAGGAAGGGGGCAAATAGCATGAAAGGCCCCAAAAAATCAAGGGATATCATGTAGATCCGGCGTTCAAAACGTCATGTATGATGGGTTCACGGAGGCCAGAACAAGAAAACTAGTCTCTGCGGAAAACGCCATTCTTTTTGCCAGTGTTGGTGCTGTGACCATACAATGCACAGGAGTGAGGACATTGAAACCGTGAAGAACCCTTCATCCATTGGACGCTTGTTGGTCGCATTGTTTTTTGTAGGAGTGGCTGCCATAGGCTGTACGCCCGCTGCACCAAGTCACACTATTAGCCCACCTGCTACGACAGGTAACATCGACAAGCCCAATTCGCCTGTCTACCCAAGCACGCTCTCTGCTGATGCGGGCGGGGCAGATGCATCCAACTAGCATCCGTTTTTGACTCTACGTACGTGGATTAGAGACTGATTCTCTCCGGTGGACGGAACTAATACATCCCAGTAAGTCGGACAAAAAACCCGTGGTTATTGCCACTCATGGGTTGAAATAGATCGTCTTCCATATGGGAGAAGTTATACCCGACACCGATGCGCGCATACCGGGTAATGTGAGCGGCTATCTCGACCAGAGCCCCATGCTTCATTTGCTCCGCCAAATTGATGAACATCCATCGGTATTCAGCGGCCAAATCCAACGTCTGCCACAAATGCAGTGCCAAGCGTAGTGCGGTCAATATGGTGTGGTTTCGTAAATCCGCCATGTTCTCCGACTCTTCAAGCGAATGACGATAGGCGATCTTAGGCGTCACCTGAAGTCCCCACGGAGTTTCAATGATGGGCTCAATGGCCACCACATCACTGGTTGTGCGCACGCTACCCACATCCGCGTCCAAATTGACTGGGCGCATATCCGTGATCCGAGCTGCTTTGACCACCAAACTAAACGCATCGCTCATGGGGCGATAGGACAGGCCAAGATTCAGTTCCACCGTCTCGGCTTCCCGCTTGTCCATGTCTAGATTTTGGGTGACGCCAATATTCGCACGGCCTATGAGCTCCATGGTGGGGCTCAGTCGTGCACGAACACGATTCAAACTCACCAACTGCAACCGATCGATGTTTCCTTGGTCATAGCGCGTCTCAAACCGCGAAGTCATGCTCAGATTGGCGTTGCCCAGATACGCCACTCCAACGCTCAAGGTGTTGGTGTCACCGCTGCTCCCATTACCGCCCACCCGTGTTTGATGGGACCGTTCATACCCCATGTCCGCTGTCAGGCCCCTTGTGATCTGATACGTGCGTCCCAACCCAACGACGGCACGTGTATACGCGGCGCTGCTCGCAGAGCCCGTTTGAAATTCTCCATAACTGCGTCCTTCGTCATTGGGACCCCAACGTTCTTCACTTCCAATGACAAATTCGGGCGCTCGCCCTTCATCGTTTCTCGGCGAATGGAGTCGTTGTTCAACGTACATCTCGGCTTTGTCGCTCAATCTCGTACGCACACCAATGGCGGCCATGTCTTCACCACTCCAGCGGATCCGCTCACTAAGGCTTAGCCACAAATCGCTGGCAACAGCCAGATCCACACCCACGCCCGTGACCAACCGGTCTGTGGCCGAACGGAAAATGCGCTCATCTCCTCCAAGGTGACCCTGTTGTTCGAAAAACAAAGTCCACCGAGGCGATAGGCGGTAACGAACTAGGGCGCTTAATGCACCCCGATGACCGGAATAGCCCACATCCTCGTCATGGTCCTCATACCCATGAAGTGCTTCGCCAAACCACGTCAGTGAACCCACGCGATGCTTGTATTGGACACTGCTGATCATGCGCGTAAAAGAACCCGATGTGGTGACAAAACCTCGGTCAATGCTATCAGCAGTCAACGTGTCGTGGCGGACGACTAGCCCTTGATTACGATTGATGTGCCAATGTGCTTGCCCACCGCCTCGCTCCATCCCCCGTTCCAAACCCGCATGATTGGACACAAAACCAGCATCCTGTCTGCGGTATTGAGCGCCGAGAGTGATGAATGGCTCTTCTCTTCCCAACCATTCCCCCACCTCGCTTCGAGCCCGAACGCCAATGCCCCAACCCTTCTTACTGCCCCCATCAATGGGACCCAGTCGATCATAGGACAACCCACCATCCAGGCTGAGGTGCTGGGAACCACTGGTGGAACGAGAATGTGCCACTTCGGCTTCGATCTGTGTGCTACGGCCCAACTTCACTCGAAGATCTGTGCCCCACAATTCATAGTCTGGACTGCCATCAGCACCATGACCCTCTCGGATGTAGCCACCGCCGACACGGACCATGTCGTTGAACGTCTGACTCCCACGAACACCCCAAGATGTGGCCCCTGGATCACCGGGATCTCTCGTTTCGTAACTCACTTGAATATGTACCGGGTGTCCCTCCAACGCCAAGTGACCATTTAGAGCATCCGCGGCACCCATCAAAAAACTGCTGTTGGCTTGAGAGGGCACGGGTTTTCGGAAGGTCAGCCGACCTTGAAGATTGTCCATTCGATAGTCCAAATCCGGCACTTGAGCGATTTCTTGCAACACACCACCTGTGTCACGATCGTAGATCACGATTCGAACCTGTTCTGAGCCTTCAATGATGTCACGATGGGGAAGGAAGTAGTAACTTCCTCCTGTCCCTTTCAACGTCGCTTGAGCATGCTGCATGAGCCGATCTTCATAGCTCACAAACCCCTGAATGACCGTCTCATAGCCAGGAACAAATGCTTTCTTAAGTTTCAGTTGGGCTCCCTCCAAGACCCGGCCATAACGAAGAAGCTCCACACCCCACATGCCCGCCCGGAAACTGCCCACAACCATTTTTCCCGGATCGGCCTCAATCGCTACAAAATACTTGCCCCGTGTGTGCACATCGGAGGTCTCGATGGACGCATCGCCATAGACCGGATAAAAGCGCTTTGGATCCACAACTTGCTCAACAAATGCGCTGCTATCACGCTGGCGTGCACTGTCTGCGTACGCCGTAATTCGGACGGTCTTGAGCAATTCATTCCCTTGGATGCGCGCTTTTAGATACAGAACACCACGACCATGTAGAAAGAGATCGTTGACCACAGGCACATCGTTGAAACGGATCGATGTGTCCTCTCGAACGCCATCCAATTTCGTCGTCGACTGAGTCAACGCGCCGTCTGCCAAAGCGAGTAAAAACAGTGCATTACCCTTTACGCGGTATGAACGCTCAACACGCGCGACATTGCCCGCTGGATCCCGAGCCTGAATCACAACGCTGGATTCCTTACCGCTCGGAAGTCGAAGTAAGAGTTGAAATGTCCCGTTCTTTACAAGCACCACGCGACCATTGATGGTGATCTCGACGCCCTCCACGGCCGGGGCTTTCCCTTGAATGGGAAGGACAGGCTGTCCCAGCTCCGCCCCGTTGGGTGGCAACGACACTTGGAGTGCGCTGATGGGCAAGGGCGGGGCAGGTTTTCCCGTTTCCGCACGATGCGCCAGTGACCGATTCAATACGCGAATACCAAAGGGGGGCTCCGGCTCGTCTTCTACTTCGGGTTCGTCCCCGCCAATCACGACTTTTTCGAGCAGTCGCGATCCGGTGGGCCCTACAATCTCAACCGTCGATTGACCGCCCAGTTCACCACCCAGCCGGGATACACCCAAACCAGATTTCGACAATTTCATCGGTTTATCATCAATGCGAATGGACCATGATTCATCGGGGGTTGCACCGGATGGTGATGGAAGTACACGCACTTCAATTCGTCGATTCTTTTTTCGGCTGGACGATCCTTTCCCACCCGAAACAGGACGATCATTACCTACACCCCTTGCATCCACTCGAGCTTCATTCAGTCCAGTCATGATCAGCACATTGCGCAATCGAGTGGCCTCGATGGAGGTTGTACTCTTGGCGGCTTCTGACTCTCCCCTTCCATCGGCATGCACTTCAATTAGGAATCGATCGGTACTCGAACGTTTCGAGAGGGCCGCCGCCAAGGTTTTCATCTGTCGCTGCAATCTGGATCGGAGGATTTGCTGCTTACCAAAGAGACGACCCGTTATGGTTTGAATGAGCGTGCCTTCTTCGCGACTAACCGATCCTTCAACCAATTCAAATGACCCCTGATTCGACGTGAGTGCACCATCGCTTTGAGTGGTCGCTTCCAGTCGATATCTATATTTCCCTTCACGGAGTTCTCCAGTGGGCTCCCACGGAATCTGTCCCGGTGGATCGCTCTCACCAGTAGAGCGCAACACTTCCTTGTCATCCGGCCCCGTCACGACCAGTGTCCAAGCCTTCACGACCCCGTCGGGAATGGAGACTTGAAAGTTAATGGATTCTTGCGGCGTTCCTTTCGTCATTCGAAGTTGTTGAAACGGCGTGTTTATTCGCAAACTTAAGGGCACCAAATTCACGGCGTTGCCCCCAATCGTCAGCGATCCTTTCTGAAGGTTGGCGTGAACAAGACGTGCTTTAGTGCCCCCGTCCACCTCCGAAATTTCCACCAGAACTTCACGCACCACGCCGGCCTCGTCGCGAAGCTCAACGACAACATGTCCGGCCGAGTTCTTGTCGATCACCGCGACATACCGACCCTTCTTATCGGTGGTAATCAGCTTGCCGTTCACCCGTACATTCGCACCCATTTTATCGGAATTCGGTAACACAAGAGGCGATCGATTCGGACGTGCGTGATCAAAGAGATCAATGGAAACCCCTGCTGAGCCCGCCTCTAAGCGCACACCAATGCGCTCTAAGCCAACACGTGCCTTCGCAGCGAGCGCTTGAGCAACGATGTCGCCCCATTGCTGATAGTTGGCCCGCTCTTTGGGTGTCAGGTTGTCTCGAACACCCACAACAACCAATGCCTGTGCCTGCGCCATATCTTTCATTTTCGCGGACACTTGATTGATGACTTTCTTAGCCGATCGATTGAGTGTGGCTGACCCGCGCAGAGGTGATCCCCCAATGGACGACCGAAAGACGGACAACGATCGCTTAGCGCCCACGGTGAAATACACTGGTGGAGCCCTCCACCGACCACCGGCATCATCCACGGCTTCCACCCGGACTCGGTAGAGACCACCCAACGTGTCGGCTCGACGACCTTGGCTGTCCATTCGATTCCATCTAATTCGCTTGGGAAAGGGTTCCCGAAGCTGGTCAATGATTCGAATGGCCTGCCACCGATCGCTTTTGCCTTGGGTTTCAATCCACAAACGGCTTTGCTGCGTCCCTTTTGGTACGGTGATGCTGAAAACAACGGGTGCATCCGGCCCTCGGGGAGTCCATCGGGCATCGAACACCGCATCCCCTTCGGGATCACCATCAACCGTTAGCCCAATCGTTCCTTTGGCCACGGAACGCTGGCCATCCACCAAGACATCCATGGATTTCAGATTTCCGGTCAGAACAACAACGTCCGGAAGTTCAATGTCCTCATCGTCGTCCCCGGATTGAACAACCGATGGACCCGCGTGTTCGGTGTTGCAACGGAACCCAAAACTAACTTTTTGAGGGATTCCCGGACTGACGTGCAGGCTGCGACTAATGGATGAGACAGCCAAACTCCCTGGAGGTACCGTGTTTTCGTCGATCTTTACCAGGTGAAGTCCCGGTGCCACATCAGAGAGATGATAGTGTCCCTTGGGATCGGTGGTCGCGTACCGACCCGTGTCAATATAGACCTTCGCACCGTAGACTCCCGGCTCGTTTTCGTCCGCCCAACCATCGCCATCTTCGTCACAAAACACGCGACCTCGAACCCAACTACGATCAAAGATCGGATCGCGTGAAACACGCAGATCCACTTTGGCTACTTGGCTGACACCCACACCACCGGGATCCATCACCTGCGTTCGACTAGACAATAGCCCGTCGGAACGCGCTTGAGCATCCACAACCACTTGGTAACGAACCAAGACGGTGGAACCGGATGGCACATCAAACATGCCTCCACCGGATGTCCCCTGCCCTTTGGGTTGAAAGCGAAGCAAAGAAGGCCCTTGGGTCGTCGCCAACAACGTAGGTTTTCCGTCCACACTGGCTTGGACTGTGGACTCAATCAAACGCAGCCCGCTCGAAAGAGTCGTACGCATCCAAACACCACCCCCCGGCTGCGAGGACACAAGGTCTTTGCCCGTGTTGTTGGTCGCGCGAATTGTGTACGTGACAATGTCGCCTCCAGCGACCTCTGACTTGCTCGCGGTGTGGGCGAGAATCATTCCTGTCTGTACCGGTATTGACGTTCCTGACCCATCAATTGGAATGTGATTGTGGCTCGGAAGTTTTGGAATGGGCTGTGCTGTAAATTCCAAACAATAGGGCGTCGGATCACCGACGATGGGTACTTCCGATGGGTGGACGGGATCGTTGGGGCATGCGGCTTCAGGACCGTGAACATTGGACGGGAATTGATACTGGCCTGGCGTGACCAATACGATCCGAACTTTCAAGTTCGTGTTGAAATCAAAGTGATACAAGCCGTGCTTGTCAGTAACCTGATCGACTTGCTTGAGTCCCAGGTTGGTCGTTACCTGCGTGCCACTGGTGTAATACAATTGAACAGTAATCCCTGACACGGGTTTGCCTGTTGAAGAATCGTATACATATCCTGTGGGCTTGATGAGAATATTTGCCGTACCACCAGACGCCGTGTGCTCCTCAAACAATACGCGGGTAGATGACAAGATCCGCAGCTTCGTCGCTTGTGATGGGACATCGATGACAAAGCTACCATCGTCTGCAACGACACCTTCTTGGGCAGGCGTTGCACCTGCAAACGACACGATGAAACCCGACAAGGACTTGTTGGTTACCGCTTCTTGTACGGTCCCCGTAATGGGAACGGCTTGAGCCACCCCAACCCATCCCATACATATGACCAAGAAACCGATCCACGAAACCGACGGCGTGGAGAACCATGAATGACAGGATGTGGCGGACTTCTCAGACATAATGTGCGCTCACGCGAATAACCACTGCGAAAAAGTCTGGTAATGGTAGCACCGGCACGCCAAAGGGTGCAATTGGCCCTTCGGCCCAAATGATCGAAATGCCGACAATAGTGGATTTATAATGGGTTGAACAATTCGCCCATCCGATTAAGACCGCCCGTGCTGTCGATCCCACCTGTAACCAGAACCAACCCGTTGGGCATCAGCACTCCAACACCCAAACTGCGTCCGCTTGCCATGGAGCCAACGCCACCTCCCGTGATGGACTTGAGCTCACCTTTTGGAACACACTGTGCCATCGGTGCGCCCACGAGATCGTGACAATAAAATCCAGACGGACAGCCCCCATCCGATTCGCAATTGATGGTGCAATAATTGCCTGTCACATCCAGATGGCTACAACGTGGCGCCGACGAAACACAGTCTTCATCCGATGAACATAACGCGCACAACCCCGCGGGTATGCTCAACTTGTCCACCGTATTACAGTTTCCATAGGGGATGGTGTAATCAAAGATTACCTCAGCACTCGCCAAGGGCGTCCCGTTGTTGTACCCACCGACAATCAACACAACATTGTCTTCAAGCCCCACCGCGGTATGGCCTCCTCGCCCCTCCAACAGCGGCTCCTGAAGGGTCCTAAATTCCCGCAACTGAAGATCAAAACTTTCGATCTGATCGATTGTATTGCTGTGGCCCTTGTCAACGAATCCACCCACAACGTGAATGTATCCCTGATTGGGCACATAGGTCGCCGTATGCATCGTGCGTGGACCTTGATCCATGACCACCGCTTCCGCATCGACACTGGCGGGTTTCAAAATGAATATCTCCGCCGTATCCAGTACAGAATCATTGTTTTCGCCTCCGATAAAAACGACACCATTGTCGTCATTCGGTCCCAGGGGCACCTTCACAGCACGGTGAAAAAACCGCGCGTGTTGCAACGCTGTTGAATAGATCGATCCGCACTTTGGCGGTTCCGATCCACATTTTGTGGGGTCGGGATCGAACATGTCTGGATTTGGATCGTACACCTCCAACGAACTGGTGCTCGTTTGTACTCCGTCCGCCGCAAGTTTGAAGCCGCCGGCAAACACCACACGGCCCACCGAATCGATCAACGTTGCTGTGTGACCAGCACGTGGCAGAGTCATTTCCTTGGGGGCAGGCAGTGAGAACGTGTTCTCGACTGGATCGAAGAATTGGATCTCTGCCAACGTTTGTTTGGTTCCACTGATGTCCGTGATGCCACCAGCAATGAGAACTCGGCCATCCGGAAGAAGTGATGCGGTGTGGTACACCCGCTTTCGCTTCATTCCATTTTCCGCCAGGAGTTGAGTAAACACACCCGTATTGGGATCATAGATTTCAACCGACTCCAAAATGACGTCGATGTCGGTGGGTGATTTATAGATCGCACCACTTTGGGGCAAAAGCGTGGCCCCACCGACAATAAGAACACGTCCATCTTGCAACACCGTGACCGTGTGTCCGACGCGACCTATCACAAGGGTTGTCGCAAACGATCCGTTCGGCCCTACGGCGGTCGTGGACACAAATTGACTCACCTGGCTGATCATCACATCGATCACCTGTGTGTCGGAGCTCTTGCGGATGTCCAGTGGAAGTGTGCGCCCTCGACTGATCAGATTGCCTACTTTTCCAGTCGACGGATCAAGCGAGTATCCTTCCAACGTGATCTGGATCCCTGATCCAAAGGGAATACTATCGAGAGTCACGGTGCGACCGGGGCTCATCTCATAGATTTTGCTGACATCGACTCCCGCACCCGTCGCATGCACTCGAAAAAACTCCACATTCAAGAAGGGGTCATGCGTCGGATCCACCACCTTGCCCGCATACACATTGAGCAATACCTTCCCTTCAGACGAGTCTCCCCCCGAACAGCCCAGGACCACACAAACCACCAATAAAATCGCTCTTGTTGCTCGCATCATCCTCATCTATCAGGGAATTTGTACCTTCACCGACCAACCGCCGGAACCGTCTTGTCCACTTCCCATCAACACTCCAGTCGTCACGCTGCCCGCCACTACAACGCCAACCGCGGTCCAAAACCACCACGTCTTGTACCAGATTGGATCGCTGGAACGATTCTCCAAAATGATGGAGCGCTCCAACACCATAAATGGCGAGGAGAGTCGAACCATTGGCCGCTTTTCAGGCAAGACCACACCATCTGACTGTTCCGGCTGATAAATAGTCGTATCTTCGGTCGGCTGGTAAATGGGCTGCGGCCGATAGATTGGAACCGTATCTGTAGCCGCATTCCCAGAGGAATCGTCGACATCTATTTCTGGCTCTTGGGGTGGAGGGAGAATCGGTTGGGTGGATGCCGCCACCGATGATGCCGACCCACTATACGCTCTGTAAATCGACGGTTTCCGAGTCAGCCGACGATGTTTTGGAAAGCGACGAACCGCCCCCAAAACCTGCTTTTGAATCGGCATGAGCTCTGTCTGCATGGTCGACAACCGTTGCTGAATGGTCACTTGCGACCCGGGCACGACCACATTGGCAGCGGCAGAGTACAGGAACGTAGCGAGCACATATCCTTCCGAACTTCGATTCAGCGCACCTGTCACCAAATAGTTCACACGATGTTGCGTGCAGAATGCTTCGGCGGCCTGTCGAAAACGAGCCTGAAAGTCCCCCTGTTGAACGAACGATTCCAACTGCTCAACCTCGACCCGAGGAGATGACGGCGACGTACCCGTCCGTTTGGATGGTTGTTTGCTCGACGCAGACCGTAAGTTGGCCAACAGATCCCTCGTTCGTCCATAGTCTGGAGCCTTCACTTGCATGGACCAAGATCGATAGCCCGGTGCGATGGCTCGGATGACATGTTTCCCGGGCGCTAGACTTCGAACCGTCACCGAGCCTGTTCCACGTGGAACACCATTCACAAAAATGGTGCACTCGCTCACCAAACAGGTCACAACAACGGTTCCTGTTCGTGCCCCGGACACTGCCCTACTGGCACGATTAAACACACGGACAAAAGACGGCGATTCGACGGAGGAGTCGATAATGTATTCGGGTCGATACGCCACCACTTGCTGCACAAGAGCATAGGCCTTGTTGGTCTGACCTTTTCCGATCTGTGCCCGAGCCAGCCACAAGAGTGTTTCCACGAGCTTATTGAAGTCGTTCAACTCGCCGAGTTTCTGTTCGTACAAGCCCTTGGCCATCGACAAGTGCCGCAGCGCCTGATTCCAGCGCTTGGATTGGCCAGCGACCATTCCTCGAGCAAAGTAACTGTCGGCCTTCGCCAACACAGGACTAACGCTCGCATCAGCTTTTGTTTCTTCGGGGCTGTCCACAATCCCCATGACACCTTTGGCACGAAGAAAGACCATGCTGGACTGCACCGAAAACAACGTACTGAGAATATTCTGAGCTTGCGATGCAACGGCTGTGGGAACCGTGTCATCAACACGTTGAATCGGAACCAAAAAAACGCGCGGTATCCGATTGGGGGGAACCGCCGCCTGCGCACTGGATCCAATGGAAAACCCGTTATTCTGAACGCTCAGCAGAACCGTGGCGTGCAATAGTGCCAACGCGGTAAAACCAGCGATATGACAATGACGTCCACACCTCAGATCCAGCAAGCCCATCTCCCCATGTTCGCATCAGCACCGGCATAGCACTGTTTTGAAGGCCCGAAGAGTATCACTCGGCTCCAGTACTGGTCAAACGCCAACAAGGAGCAGTTCATCGATTCGACGGTGTACTCCTCCCTCTCTTCCGGGAAAGAAGAAACGTGGGTTGCACCACAAGCGATGGCCATGTTTCCATCTCCAACACATGCCCGAGAAAAACCAAAATATCCTGTACCGTGAGCCCTTGTTTGTGTGGGCTGGGAGCATCATTGCCACTGGATTGTTGTGGTCGTTGGGCCGGGTGGTGCCTTGGGTGGATGCCAATTTGGGCACATTGGTCGCACTAATATTTTTGTTTTTGCCGGCCTGGGTTTTGTGGCGACAACGCATTGATCTGGCTGAGTTTGGATTACGGGTTGAACCCTTTGGAAAAAGCATCTTGCTCGTGGCGTTTGTGTCCCTGGTGGTGCTTCCGCCATTTGCGGCCGGACACTACGGTTGGCACAGTTGGTTAAGCAATGAGCCCGTCGAGTGGAATTCAAATCGTCTTCAGCGATTTCCTCAAGTATTGTGGGAGCGCCCAGACTCACTGACATCCGAAAACACACTGAAAGTGTGGGTTGAACAAGATTCGATGTGGGTGCTGTCCACACTATCGGAACCCCATGAGATCGCTGTCCACATTCATCAAAAAGAAAATAGTGAACCCATTGATGTCGTCACCATCGGGCTTAATGCGTCGAACGCACTGAGACAACAGGCAGTGGGGAATCAAAAGTTCGCGGATGAGGGTTCTGATGGTCGGCTATCATTGCTTTGGCACAACCCACAAACACCCAACGTGTTGTGCAACAAAGGCTGTGGATTCTCCTTTCCAATCGATACTGTCGAGTCCATTTCAATCAAAGCGACGCCATCTATCGTGTTCCAGCAAGGCCGTTCCGCGGAGATCTCCGCCGGACCCATTGATATTGAGCAAACCTTCTGGTGGTTGCCCATTTTGTTCTTTGTTCAACTCATTGCAGTAGCCATTCCGGAAGAGTGGTTCTTTCGCTGCTATCTGCAACAACGGTTTGATGCCGCAATGACCCCAAAGTGGTCCATCTTTGGTTCCTCACTCGGGTGGGGATGGATCCTCTCAAACGCGCTCTTTGCCCTCGGCCACTTGGTATTGGATCCACGGGTTGAACGGCTCGCTGTGTTTTTCCCCGGGCTTCTCTTTGGTTGGATGTTCGCCCGAACGCGGTCTATCGCGGCGCCGGCGTTGATGCATGCTCTCGCCAACGTGAACATTCACGTCCTAAATATCTTGATGTTTCGCTAGCTCGCTGCGTTTTGGATCGCACCCACGCTACCCACAGGCGAGACAAAAGATTCCGATGCGATTTGTTTGGTGCCAAAGGCCGCCTGCATAGCGCTCCCACAACGCCGTGCGCCGTCCATTGCGTCCGTAAAAGCAAACACGGATGGACCGCTTCCGCTGATTCCAGCACCCAGAGCACCGGCCTGCATCGCCGCCTCATAAACCCGATCAAATCCTTCGATCATTGGCACTCGATAAGGCTGGTGTAAGCGATCTCGAATGCTCGTGCCCAAACGATGGAAATCCGATTCATACAACGCGCTGATCAACATGCCGAGATGCCCCAAATTGGCGATCGCATCACCTATGGGCACATGTGCTGGCACAGCGTCACGAGCATCCCGGGTCGAAATGGACAACGCTGGGTGAACCACCACCACATGGAGTCCTATCGGAACCGGCAGTGACACCACCTTTAGATCCTCATCGGGCTCATCGATCATCAACTGAAAGCCACCCAGTAGAGCAGGAACCACGTTGTCTGGATGAGGAGCGCCCGCAGCCACAACTTCTCCTTGCCGCGCCGCTGCGATAAGCTGTTGAGTAGTCAGTACATTGCCCAACACGTTGTTGGCGGCAATCACCGCGCTCGCAGCGCTCGCGGCGCTCGAGCCCAAACCACTCCCGACCGCAATCCCTTTTCGAAGTCGCAGATCGAACCCTTGGGTTACATTGGCCATTTTGAAAGCGGCCATTGCGGCGACTGATGCAACATTCTTATTGGGTTCTGTTGGAAGCAGTCCACCATCTCCTTCCACTGTCACACCAATGGCGTCATGTTCGGTCAGCCGAATGGCACAATGGTCACCAAGCATCGATTGGCCATCCAATGCAAAGCCCAAGACATCGAGTCCTGGCCCCACATTGGCTACCGTTGCCGGTGCGAAGGCTGATTTCCATGTTGCATTGGTTTCCACCGGGTCATGATACACTTTGATTGTCGCGTGAGGAACATTCGTGACAAAGACATGGTCATTAAACCGGAAAAGGACTCGTAATAGTGGATCCATCTGACGAGCAGCTCGTCCAAGAGACGCTCAACGGAAACCCAAGAGCGTACACTCAATTGGTGCAGCGCTACCAAAGTCGTGTCATTGCGTTGGCCTTTCGGGCATTGCGTGACAATGGGCTGGCGGAAGATTTGGCACAGGAAGTATTCTTGAGGGCCTATCGATCCCTCCGTCATTTTCAGATAAATCGTCGTTTTGGCCCGTGGCTGATCACCATCGCTACCAATCGCATCCGTGACTACCTCCGAACACGAACACGCCGGAATGAGGTCACTTGGGAGTTTGATCGTGTGTCGATGGATGCTGAAGAAATGGCCCTCAACAAGGCCGTCTCGAGACAAGTCTTGGAGCGAATCGCGAACGGAATTGAAAAGATGCCCAAAGAGACAGCAGAAGTTCTTCGTCTTCGATTCATTCAAGGACTGGACTACGAGGAAATCGCCACAACGTTGGAAGTACCGGTGGGGACCATCAAATCCAGAATCTCACGAGCACGGACAACGCTTCGAAACTTGATGGAGGAAGTGTAATGGTGGATAGCAAGGACCTCAATGTTTCGGATCAATCGAATCCAGATCCCTCTGAACATGGCGACGAACCGGCCTTTGCAGACCGAATTCTCCAAGAGTTGCAGGAGACCGGTGATATGTATGGCAGTCCGCGAGACCGGCTACCGCCCCTTTGGCAGGTTTTCGGAGCCATTGTGCTTTTGATTGCGCTGGTCTCCGTGGTCGTCGCGCTCGGCGCTCCGGATTCACAATGGCATGAACGTTTTCTGACAGGATTTCTCGATGGTGTCCTGGTGTTTCTCGGTAGCCTGGGCAATGGGATCCGCAATCTTTGGGACGTAATCATGCCCGGAAAGGGCTACGCAGTGTTGGGATGGTTTACTGCTGGAGTCAGCTTGGTCAATGCGGGTATCTGCCTCCTCAGCATTCGCCGTCAACGGCAAGGGAGCTAAGCCATGGGTGGATATGAACAAATAGGCCTTTGGTTGGTACGAGCCCTGAGTTTTTTGGGTGTGTATGTAAGCTCGCTCGCCTGTATGATCTTGATCAGCGCTGCTGCTCCCGGGTTCCTATCACGAGTGGTCTCGGAGGCACGCTCCGGCATGCGACGGTGTTTTCTGTGGGGAATCGTCTTCACTGTGAATCTGATTTTGTTGGCGGCATTTTGTGCTCAAGTCGACAATGTCGTAGGTCCCGTGTGCGCCATTGCAGCGGTCGTCGTCTTACTGATTGTCTCCATGGGTGGACTGGCAGCCATTGGATGTGAAATCGGTCGTCGTGTCCTCATGCTGCATGACCGACCCAGTGCCAGTGTGTTCTCCCAGATTGTTATGGGGGTTAGTATTTTGTTTGTGACAGCTGTGATCCCTGTGTTGGGGTGGCTGGTGTTCTCCGGAGCATTGTTGACCGGTATCGGCGCCTTCTTGGAAAGCGCTGTCGCCGACTACACGTTCACACCATCAACAAGAAATGATTCTAAAAAGACGACGTTGGCCGAAAGAAACCTGTGATTGGCAGCGGGATTTACTTGCGTTTGGAACGTGATTTCGTTGACCGATTCGAACGCATGTCCTCGGATTCACTGGGGCGTCGGTGGGAAACACGAATGATCGTTCGTCGACGAGAAGAACTGGTTCGGAAACGACTTTTTGTTTTGTTATCGCCGGACACCGTACATCCTCCATCAGTCACTATCTCTGAAGTGACCATATGTGGTCGTTCTGGGTCCGTCAAGAAAATGTGAACAACGGTTCCAAATTCATTATTTATCAGTGATAACTAAAAGTTGTGTGTTTAAATGCTCTGAAAATGAGCGATTAGGATCCGGTAAAATCCGGGGCACGTTTTTCGAAGAATGCCTTCATTCCTTCCTGTGCGTCTTGGCTTTGAAAGGTCAGTGCTTGGGCCAAGGCCTCCACATCTGCGGCCGTGTTTGGATCCATTGCGATAGCCCGATGAATGGCACGTTTTGACCATCGTACAACGGCGGGCGCTTGTGCAGCCAATGTGCGGGCCATCTCATGGGCCTCCGCTCGCAAGGTGACCGGATCAACACAACGATTCGCCAAACCCCACTCAACGGCCTGTTGTCCACGCACTTCCTGGCCCATGAGCAACATTTCCATAGCACGTGAAGGACCTATCAGCACCGGCAGTAAGTGGGTCAGCCCCATCCCAGGGTGGATACCAAGCTTGGCGAATGGCGCCAAGAACCGAGTATCCGGAGATACCACCCGAAAGTCGCAAGCCAATGCCAAGCCAAGTCCACCACCAACAGCACCACCTTGGACAACTGCCACCGTCGGAATCGGAACTTGGAGCAGTTCAAGAAAGGGGCGATACACGTCGCGAAGCTGGTCCGCCGTTCCCACGGGTCCACCCAGCGCTTGCGAACGACCAGGGAGACCGCCATGCAATTCAGCCCCCGCACAAAAATGGCGTCCTTCGCTACAAACAACCAACGCACGAACCGATGGTTCGGACTGAACTCGCTGAAGTTGCTCTACAAAACAATCCAACATCTCTGCATTCATCGTATTACGCGGGGGGTTGTTGAGCGTTAATGTCGCAACAAGACCCTCGATGTTGAGCAATACAGGCATTGATTCATTGGACATGGAACACATGGCAATCCTCCGAAGTAGACCGTCTCCGTGTACCATTCTAACCGAGTGCTGAAAACTGAAAATACAATCTCAATCCGGACTACTCATTGGACTCGAACAATGTTGTTCCACGTGAAACTTAGTCGTCCACCGAATGAACCGCTTGACGATCCTTCGGCCAAAACATAGGTTTCGCCTCATGCGAAAATACGCGCTCAGAGCAGGAATTATTTTGGGACTCTTGATGGGATGTTCTTCCAAGGAAGGTAAATCACCACCGACGGTCGATGCGTCGCTCGATGGACTCGCCGATGATACCCTCATCAACGACACGGTCCCCGCGGACACAAACGGTGGCACAGAGCCCACCGATCTCATCGTAAATGAAATTATGTATGCGCCCAAAGCCGTTTCCGATCAGCACGGTGAATGGATTGAATTGGTCAACCGGGGGAAAAACGCGGTCAACCTTCAAGGTTGGACCTTGCGAGACAACAGTTTTGACAAGCACGTCATCAGCAAGTCGTTGGTCATTCAGCCCGAGCAATACCTGGTCTTGGGCAACAATGGAGACATCAACAAAAACGGCGGCTATACCGCCGCTTATGTGTACCAAGATTTTCAACTGAAAAACTCTTCGGGAGACAGCGTTCAGCTGGTGGATCCTGATGGGAAAGTGATTGATTCAGTCTCCTATAAAGTGGCTAGCCCGTGGCCTACAAAGACCTGGGGAAGCAGTATTGAGCGGATCAGCACCGAGATGAGCAGCACTGCACCATCAAGTTGGACGCTCGCACAAGCCGTGTACGGCATCGGAGACAAAGGCACCCCCGGAATGCCTAACGGGGCTGTTGTGCCCACATTTGAGATCGATGAAACCATCGAAGACTGGCAGGAACAAACTTTGAAAGCGTCCATTAAGTTTTCGCCCGATGAACACATGGAAGAACACGTGCTGGCACAGATCTTAGCGGCCGAAGAGCAGCTTCGCTTAGCATTCTTCAACATTCGAACCGACGAAGTATTGGATGCGCTGCTTGTCCTCATGGACGCCGGTGTGGATGTGGAGGTCTTACTGGATAAAAAGCAGCAAGACCTGGAGTACAACACCATGGGTGCCGAGATGGCAGCGGCGGGTATTCAAGTGACCCTCGTTGAAAAGACCCAAGCTGAACAATCAACCATGCACCATAAGTTCGCTGTCATTGACGGCAAGCGAATCATGCTGGGATCGGCAAACTACTCGTGGACCGCTTTTCATCTCAGTGATGAAGACCTACTCACGATTGAAAATCCCGATCTTGCCACTCGCCTTTTGAACGAATTCGACGAGATCAAGAAGGGCGAAACCAATGAAGAAAGCCCTCCGTATCTTGCCGACGAACCGATTCAAATTTGGGTGGGCCCCGATGACTATCCACACTACAAGCTCTTGGATGAGATTGGCGCGGCTCAAAGTCATGTTCTTGTGGCCATGTTTCAATTCAATTTACCCGCCTTGGTCAATGAACTTATCGACGCTCAAAAACGCGGGTGCAGCGTAGTCGTACTTCTGGACTCGAAACAGGCTGGACTCGAAGAAGAAAAGCAGGCTGAACTCAAAAAAACCAGCGCTCATGCAGATTTGGCTGACGCCGGAATCCCTGTGTTCTTGGTTGAAAAAACGGAGAGTGAGTTCCAGGAGATGCACTCAAAATTTGTCGTAATTGATCACGAACATCTTGTCATGGGCTCCTACAATTGGACCGCCCTAGCATCGTTCTTCAACAATGAGACCATGGTCATCATTCACGACAAACATTTGGCCGCGCGCGCAGAAGGTAAATTCGCAAGTATTTTGTCCACCGTATCCGAGGCCAATCCGAAGCAACTCGGTCTGACCACCCAACCTCAAAGCGTAACATTTGAGGTGGACAATGTGATCCTTGATGCGGACACCACGATCCGCATCCAATCGGTCGGAAGTGGCCCATTTACGCCTCCGATCTCTCTGAATGGAACGTCCTTAACGATGGAATTTTCACCGGCAACCGCGTTCGAATACCGATACCAAGTAATGTCCCCATCTGGATTAATTACGGAAACAGGCCCGTCTCACTTCTTCACCGTGCCCTTTTCAGAGGGCCCCTTTATCCTTCACGACGTCTTTCGTTTGTAGATCCTCGACTGGCAATAGCAGCGTGAATTGAGCGCCATTGGGAGGGGTACTTGCGACTTGGATGTCACCTCCGTGATCTCGTATCACGTGATGAACAAGCGGCAATCCCAAGCCGGTTCCGGACGGTTTTGTCGTAAAAAATGGATCAAATATTTTCTCGATCTTCTCCGCATCAATTCCTGGACCGTCGTCTGAAATTTGGATGAACACCATGTGGTCCTGAATCCCGGTCTCTATGACCACCTTGCCATTGACTTCAGTGGCTTCCATTGCATTTCGGAGCAGATTCAAGATCGCCTGACGCATCTGGTCGCGGTCCATTCGAACGTCTGGCAACGTCTCAGCCAACTGAATGCGAACACCGATGTCTTGAGCGGAAAATTCCTGATCCATGAAACTGGTCAGATCAGTGACCAAGGAATTAACGTCCGTGATCTCCATCTCGGGTTTGGGAAGACGTGCAAATCGGAGGTATTGCTCCGTCACACCAGCCAATCGGTCGACTTCGGTTCGAATCGCTGTAATGAGCGCCTTCGACTCGGAGGCGCTGTCATTTCCCGTCACCGATGCCGCGCTCAACTCTTCTTCCAACAGCTCCGTATTGAGCCCAATGCTGGATAACGGATTCCGAATCTCATGAGCAATATGACTCGACATCTTCCCCACCGTCGCCAACCGTTCGGACCGAAGGAGTTTGTAGTGTTGCTTGGTCAACAATCGATCGCGCTCTGCCAAGCTGGCAGACATTCGATTAAATTCTGTCGCGAGCTCACCGAGTTCATCACCGGTATTGACTTCAACTTCTGCAAAATCCCCTGCGGCGACCCGACGCACACCCTCTCGGAGACGTCGCAATGGCCGCAACGTGTAGGCCACCAACCCCATCACCGTTAGCGCAATAATGAGCGCAATCGCTGTGGCCACACTGATCACGAGTAACGCTCTGGATTCCGAACGCTCGGCGGCCCGATCGACCTGCGACCGAAAGCGACGAATTTCTCTCGAAACAAAGCCCAACTCCGTTCGCACATGCCGAACCATGCTCGCCAATTCTTCTTGCAACAGCCTCGCCATCTGGAACTGTTCACGTTGTAGCGCTGATATGTACGACCGTGCTTTTCGTTCGTACGACCGTTGATTGGACACCGGTTTTGACTGTTCCCCAGCAGTTGAAGCTTTGTCTTTGTTCGACCGATTCTTTGCACGCACCCAAAATTCGGAACCGTCTTGCAGCCTGGAGACCCGAGCACTCTGTGTCATTAGCCGCTCTTTCACCTCGGAAGAGATGGGGGCTGACTGACCAATCCGTGCAATGCGAGTGCCCACGTCGTCCAAACGGTCAAAAGGACGAAAATTGGGGAAATAGCTGCGCAACCGAACCAAATCTCGATCACGGGTGCGGCCCAACTCTTCTTCGTAGGTCTTCAGATCTGCGATGACAACATCCAACTCCGCGGTCAAGGGCAACACCTCAACCCGGACCAATTCCACATTGTCACGCAGTTGATCCATCCGATAGATGCCGTACAGACTCACAGCACCAAACGCGAAGATTACCGCGGCAAAACCCAAAAATACTTTGGTTGATATCGACCAGCGCACGCAGCCAGCCTATCCCAGAGGACCAGGCGCCTCAATGCGCTCCAGGATCTTTTCAAACATCGGCTCAGCTCTCCTGACCATCGGCTTCCCAACGAAGAACCGGGTGACGTGCCGCACGCGTCTCGTCCATCCGTCCAACAATAGGAAGTGTCGGCGCGTCTTTTAACATATCGGGCGCCGTGGATGCCTCGGAGGCGATGGACTTCATGGCATCAATAAACTCATCCAGCGTCTCACGACTTTCGCATTCGGTGGGCTCGATCATGATCGCGCCGTGTACGCAGAGTGGAAAATAGATCGTGGGCGGATGATAACCGTAGTCAATTAGCCGCTTCGCAATGTCCAACGTCTTCACACCATTGTCTTTAAGTTGCCACTTATCGGTCACAACACACTCGTGCAAACACGCCCGATCAAAAGGAACGTGATAAGAATCGCTCAGCCTTACACGCACATAATTGGCATTCAGCACAGCCATGTCCGAGATCTTTCTCAATCCTTCTGCGCCCAGCTCCCGAATGTACGTATACGCACGAACAAACATCCCAAAATTCCCATAGAACGCCTTGACCTGACCGATGGATTGAGGCCGGTCATAATCCAATCGCCATTGGTCACCTTCGCGCACAATGCGCGGGATCGGTAAAAATGGCGCTAGTTCACTCGAAACACCAATGGGACCGGAACCGGGTCCACCACCTCCATGCGGTGTGGAAAATGTCTTGTGCAGATTAAATTGCATCACATCCACACCCATATCACCGGGTCGGGCACGACCCAGCAGAGCATTCATATTGGCACCATCGCAGTACAAATACGCACCATGCTCATGGAGTAAATCGGCAATCTTCGAAACGTCTTCTTCAAACAACCCGAGGGTGTTTGGATTGGTCATCATCAAGGCGGCAACTCGATCATCCAAATGCTGTCGCACGTCATCAACCGTCAGAATACCTCGTTCGCTGGATTTAACCGACACCACTTCAAAACTGTTCAACGCACAACTGGCTGGATTCGTACCGTGCGCCGTATCGGGAATTAGAACACGATTACGCCCTGTCTCTCCCCGCTCAGCCAGCCGCTGACGAATCATTCGCATACCGCTAAATTCACCCTGTGCGCCGGCAGCGGGCTGCAACGAAATGGAATCCATTCCGCTGATCTCCGACAGTTGTCCCTCCAACCGAGCCATCAACTCCAACGCCCCTTGGCACATCGACGCTGGGGTGTAGGGATGCAGATGAGCAAATCCCGCCAAACGAGCCATCTCTTCATTCACCCGTGGATTAAATTTCATGGTGCACGAACCCAATGGGTACATGCCTAAATCAATGCCGTAATTCCATTGGCTCAGACGCGTGAAGTGCCGAACGGCTTCCACTTCGCTGACTTCGGGCCACATCGGAGGCGTTGAACGTCGAAATTTTTCTGGGAGTTCATCGATGTTCGCATGCGAGCCAGTCTCAAGCGCATGTCCTACACGCCCTTTGCTCCCTCGCTCAAAGATCGGGGGCTCCCGAAATTTCATCCCCCGTCGTGAAGAAGGTGTTCCCATCAATTACTTTCCTGGCGCCGGAGCCGACGGTTTGGGAGTAATCGAACGAATCGGAGCCGATGGTTTGGGAGTAACCGAACGAACCGGAGCCGTGACTGACGGTTTCAACGACTTGGCGTGAATCGGCGGGTGACCATGCGGAAGACCGGGCGCAGCGCCCGTTGATGGACTCTTTTCAACGGGGAATTCAATCTTCCTTTCAATCTTCGCACTCCCTCGCAGATCGGTCACCAGCTTTCGTCTCGCAGTAAAAAACTTCTTGTTTCGAAGGCTGTCGAGAATGCCGTCTTTAACCTCTTCAAAAGGTTTTGTTCGGGCTTCACGGTGCTCCAACACCTCGATAATGTGGAATCCGTGACGGGTTCGAACCGGCGAAGAAACTTCATTCGCCTTCATGACAAAGGCCTTCTCTTCAAAAGGTTTCACCATCTGATTCTTGCCAAATGGCGTTAACATTCCACCACGTGCCGCAGAGGGACCTTCACTGAATTTCTTGGCCACGTCCTCAAAAGACGTTCCTTTCTTGAGCTCGGCTTGAGCCTTCTGAATTTTCTTGAGCGCCGTCTTTTCCACATCCTTGGCCGCATTCTTGGCTACTTTGACTAAGATGTGTCGCGCCTTGACCGTCTCTCGCTCTTCATAGAATCGCTTGTTTTTCTCGTAAAACTCTTCTGCCTCCGCATCGGTCACGCTCAAGTTGCCTTTCTTTTCGAGTAACAACCACACCAATTTTTTGTCTTCTATGCGCTTTCTGATGTCCGCTTCTGTGAGCTTGGCCCGACTCAAGTATTGCTTGAATTGGTCGTCTGTGCGGAAGCGCTTCTTGTATTTCTCATACTCGGATTCAATGGCTTCCTTGGGTGCCACAACACCTGCTCCTTGAACGGCTTGGTGAATCAACTCGTCCTCTATCAACCGTTTCAAGAAACTCTGCTTGACCCGATTTCGTCGTTCAGGAGGAAGCCGTGAGTTGTGTTTCAGCACCGCGTCGACTTTCTTATAAAAACGCTCACTGCTAATGGGCTTGCCATTCACCAATGCCACCGGACCAGAGAGACGCTTGTCCGATGAGTCCGAGCCAGCCTTGGCTGGGTCGTTGTCAGCCGAAGTCTCACTTTCATCACTCGCTGCTACCTGTTTGTCATCCGCTTTTGCCTCAGCTCCCGCTTTGTCAGCTTCGCTCACCGCAACAGCTGATTCGCCGGTTGCAGCCGGTTCTTTCTTCTCAGGTGTATCTTTTCCACACGCAACAACACTCATTGAAAGCAATATTGCAATGATAGTTAGTCGATAAATCATCGGCATTCTCCTTAGCTTCACTGTCGCCACCACTACTTGTCGTTGACCCACATGAAGTCGGTGACGAAGAGCGAAAACAGGGACTTCTCATGATCCCTCAAAAAGTCGATCACAGCTCGTTCGCGAAGCATCTTACTGAGGGTAACCATGCTGTCAATCAGGTCTTGTACTGTTACCTCGACTCTGCACGCTTCGCGAGCACGGTGACAGGCACCATAGACGGTCAACACAGCTCGAATACTTAGCATTCCCAATCCGAATTGTACCGATGAGGTACGAACCAAATCTTTGGAGAATAGACCGCCAATGATCAAATCGTTCACAATGGAATAAGCCACTTCCGGCTCGAGCCAGTGCAGCCTTTCCAGCCCCCGAGCATCGGAAGCAGCACGGGATGATGCCCCCAAGAATGCAAATCGATTGGCGAGTCCTTCGAGCCCTCTCTTCCGTGCAATGTCCACCGCTTCGTCGCAAAATTCGACCAATCCATCCAAGAGATCCTTCATGGTCACGGCTTGTTCTTTCTCGTCCTCCATGGTGCATCCAAAGAGCTCCGACCAAATGGCGGGGTCAATCCAACCGATTTCATCCGACTTAATCGGTCGCATGATCGCATCCAATCGATCGTTTGCTTCGCGAACAAAAGTGCGAATGGGAACAAGCGGGCTGTTGTCACCATCGGATTTTTCGAGCGTAGAGAGCAGACCTTCCTCCAAAGCCATGTACTGGGATCGATGGATGGATAGGCCCATGTTGAGTTGAACCAACTCCGGTACCACATGAACTGGAGCTCCCAACTGGATCAGCGCGCGCAAAGACTCTTGCTGCTCCGATGGTGGTGAGGCTGCTTGTTTTGCTTTCCAATACGCTCGACACTCCATGCTCAAGCTGACATCCACGCGGTCCCCAACCCGCGAAAACACGTAGGGAAATTGCCGACACGGTGTTGGCTTTGCCTCCAACCCCATATGGCGATGAACGAGACATCGTTTGTCTTCCGCCAAGAAAACGCACTGTCCGTTTCGCATCCGCGTCAACAGAATGGTAGAACCCTCATGCGTTGCCTGACGAAATACGTCCTCGCCCGGTGCCAACCCATCGATGATTCCCGACCACTCATGCGACCGAATCTTTTCGGCTTGCTCCGGCAAAATGGGGCCCACATCGGTAGCACTGCAACAACTTCCACACGCTTGGCAAGCGTGCTTCAGTCCATCGACAAAGTGCAGGGGCAGATCAGCAGGAACCTCGGAAGCAGGTGGGGCCAATTGAGCGTTCTTCGCAGCTTCGCGCAGCAAGTTGGCTCGAACCCCTTCAAACAAGCCGTATTGTTGTAGCGTTGTAACGTGGTGGTAGAGCAAAGTGGGCGGTATCATTTGCTCTTGATCTGCGCTAACCGCTTCATAGAGAGACTGCGGAGTCAGGGACTGTCTCAAATGCTGGACAATAGACTTACCAAGGATGTCCAAAGGTAAGCGCTGCAAAAGGATCGGATCTTCAATCAACCATGGAAAACGGTCGCTTTGAGTGCTTCGAAGACGCAATTCGGACCGCAGGGCTGGGAGCTGAATGGATTGATTGGAGACCATTTCCTAGCGCTCTACCGACATGACCATGTCATCACGATGAATAACGGGTTGGCCCTTTTTCCCCATCGAGGACGCCATTTCTTCAGCACCGATACGAGTGAGGCCTCTGGCAACTTCTTTCCCGTCTTTATTTTCAATGGAAATGAGATCCCCTTCTTCGAATGAACCATCGACAGCCACAATCCCGACGGGCAACACCGATGCCCCCGTGTCCACAATGGCCGCGGTCGCCCCTTCGTCCAGTCGGATGGATCCTTGAACACGCAGCGTGTAAGCAATCCAATGTTTTCGTCCCACCAATGTGCGCTCGGAAAACTCAAATTGGGTCCCCGCGGGTTCTCGTCGAATGGCTCGATGAATCGTCCCTGGTTTTTTTCCATTGCCAATACTGACGGAAATTCCACCGTGGGCCGCCACTTGCCCAGCAATGAGCTTCGTGAGCATACCACCACGCCCAGTGCGCGACACGTCGTCGGTAATGAATGACTCGGGATCATCCTCCAAGTTAATCCGATCGATGACTTGCCCTTCGTCATCCAACACGCCATCCACGGTGGTCAACAAGAGCAACGTATCCGCGCCGATGAGCTTCGCCACCTGAGCAGCCAACTGATCATTGTCGCCGACAGTAATTTCATCGGTCATCACCGTGTCGTTCTCGTTGACGATCGGAACCACACCGTACGACAATAAACTTTCGAGCGTTGCGCGCACATTGAGATACCGTTGACGGTCAGATAAATCGCTGTGTGTAAGCAGGACCTGCCCAACCCGAAGATTCTTTCGCCCAAATGCTTCCCCCCAAAGAACCATCAACAAGCTCTGACCTACTGCAGCCATGGCCTGCACATCACAAAGGGGTTCTGGACATTCCGCGAGTTCAATCTCTTCCACACCAAGCGCGATGGCACCCGAGGAGACAACAATCACCTCAACGCCTTGCTCGATAGCTTCGGAGAGTTCTGCCGCCAATGAATAGACGACATTTCGATCCACCTGTAGATAGGATCCACTATCCAACGTGAGTACACCGGACCCAAACTTGACGACAATGCGTTTTACCGGACGGTCAGCGTCAGTCATCAACTCGTTCGATCCGTGCACCCAAGTGTCGTAGTTTTTCGTCGATGCGTTCGTAGCCCCGGTCCACCTGGCGGATATTGCCCATGATTGTGGTTCCCTTGGAACACAGGGCAGCGATCAGCAACGCCATCCCCGCCCGAACATCCGGGCTCTCCACGCGCGCCGCATACAATTGCTTGGGACCGACAACAACAACACGATGAGGATCGCACAAAATGATGGAGGCACCCATCCCGATGAGGTGATCCACAAAGAACATGCGCCCTTCATACATCTTCTCAAAAAACAGCACCGTCCCACTCGCTTGAGTGGCCGTGACAATGACTATGCTCATCAAATCGGTGGGAAAGGCCGGCCAAGGTGCATCATCAATGCGCGGGATGGTGTTGTGCAGATCTTGTCGAATTGAAAGCACTTGCCCAGAGCGAACTCGCAGATCGTCATCACCCACGCATTCGACTTTGACCCCGAGTTTCTCAAAGGTCATGAGAATCATTCGCAGGTGTTCACGACCCGCATTACGAATCACAATGTCTGAGTCTGTACATGCGGCGAGACCAATAAAGCTCCCAACCTCCAAATAGTCGGGACCAATGGTGAACTCACACCCATGAAGCTTGTCGACGCCGTGAATCGTGAGAGTATTGGTGCTGATTCCATCAATTTGAGCACCCATAGCAAGCAACATGTTGCACAAGCCTTGCACATGGGGCTCGCTGGCCACATTGCGTAGGACACTGGTTCCCTTGCCCAACACCGCTGCCATGAGAATATTCTCTGTGGCAGTCACCGACGCTTCGTCCATAAAAACGTCCGTGCCGACCAAGGACGTGTTGGTCGACAAATTGAAGGCTTCCCCGATCTCGAACGATGCCCCCAATGCTTGTAACCCGGTAAAATGAGTGTCCAAACGTCGACGTCCAATCACATCCCCACCGGGGGGATAGAGGGTGACTTTTCCTGTTCGTGTCAGCAAAGGCCCCGCCATGAGGATTGACGCTCGTAATTGACTGCAAAGCTCCTTATCTGGCTCGCTCGAGGAAAGATTCGCGCAAGTGATTTGGACCCGATTTGGGCTTCCAAGCTCTTCCACATCTGCGCCCAATTTGGACAGAGCATCGAGCATCACATTGACGTCACGAATCCGCGGCAAATTGTTCAAGATAATGGGTTCATCGGTAAGCAAAGTGGCCGCAAGGCAGGGCAACGCTTCGTTCTTATTCCCAGATGGTGTGACTTCGCCACGAAGCCTATGTCCGCCTTCGATTACAAATCGACTCATCGTACTGCCTTTTTCTTTTTGCGCCGTCTCTTTGCCGTAGAACTCGTCGACTCGGTGGTCGGTATGCCACCATGTTGTTCCAGCCGAATCAACACCTCTCCAATAAAGGTCTCCAGATGCCGAATTCGGACAAATGGACGAAAGAGAAACAACTTCTTGTCCCCGATGGTCAAGAATTGCTCATACTTGTTGTTACTCGATTCCATACTCAAGAGGCCAATCCCATCAAAGGTGAGATCTTTCCATTGCACGAAATAGGCTTCTTCTACTTGGCGCCACAGTAGCCGGTCTTCTTGACAAATGACACCACTAAGTCGCCCAAAATGTCGCCACCGAAGGGCCGTGAAACCAAGATACCCACTGACAATCAATGAAATCATTCCTGCGAACGTCAGTGCCAAATCCAGTCCAACCGACGCGATCGAAATGAGCAGATAGACCCAAAACCCTAACAATAGGAGTCCAGCTACGACAAAAGGAGGGCGGTTTAATTCATACCCAAATCGATATTTTTCCGCCAATTGCCACGCGCTCTCAAAGTCATCGCTTGTAAGGACTTCGACGGTCATACCACCTCTCCCGAACGGATCTTAAAGCACGCAAAGTCCATGTCAATGCGCAAGACTTCACGGAGAGTCGTTGTCAAAAAGACCTGACCTCCAAACTCGTCACTGCACAAATAGCGCATCAAGAGCGCATTTCGTTCTGCATCGAGCTCGCTGCTAACATCATCCAGTAACAAGACTGGACTGTATCCAAGATCCCGCTTGAGCATACGTATTTCACTGATCTTCATCGCCAAGACAATCGCTCGGTGCTGCCCTTGCGAAGCATAGGTTCGGGCGGATCTTTCGTTGAGAGTAAACAACAAATCGTCGACATGCGGTCCTCGACTGGTTGTGCCCCGCATTCGATCCCGATGCCTCTCCTTTCGAAACTGTTTCCGAATCTCTTCCACGTCCTTTGATTCCAATCGATTTTGATAAACGATCTGTCCATTGAGCTTACCGTCAGTCACCTCAAACAATGTCTCTTGAAATATTGGGTGAAAGACTTCCAGGAAACGTCCTCGCCAGTGGAGTACACGCGATGCGGCTTCGGCCAACTGCTCATCATACACTTCAAGCATGTCGTCCGATCCTTGGTCACGAAGCAGTGCATTTCTTTGCTTCAAGACGTCCTGATACCGTTTCACATCGGTCAATGAGGATGGCCAACGATTGAACAACGCCCGGTCCAAGAAGCGTCTGCGCTCCGAAGGGCTGCCCTTGGTAATCGCCAAATGTTCAGGAGCGAATAGGACCACTTTGAGCTGCTCTAACGAATCCGCGACCGATTGAAGAAACTTCCCGTCGATGGAGACCCGACGACCTCTCTTTCCCAGAGTCATCCTAACCACACGATCCACATCTTCGTGTTCTACGATTCCTCTCAACTCGGCCTGAGCACATCCAAAACGAATCAACTCTGTGCTGGAAGATGCTCGAAACGATTTGAGGGAGGCGAGAACATAAATGGCTTCGAGAATGTTTGTTTTCCCCTCGCCGTTCAGTCCTTCCAATACGTTGAACCGCGGACTAGGTTCCAAGTGAACATTCGCAATGTTGCGGAAATCACAAATTCTGAGGTCTGTAAGGTTCAAATTCTCATTGGCATGATCACAAACAGACTCCCGTCATCGTCCGGTGTCGTCAATAGACCCGGTGAGTACTGATCATTGATCGAGAATGTAACCTGATCACTCTCAATCACGGAAAGAACATCCAGCAGGTATCGATAATTGAATCCAACACTGAGTGGTTCACCTTCATAGGAAATCGTCAATTCATCCCAACCTTCACCCGCTTCTGGGTTGGAGGAGCGAAGGACCAACTTTCCAGGTTGTATTTCAAATTGAAGGATATGAGTCTTTGACGAAGTTAGCGTCGCTATCCGCCTCACCATGTCTTGAAACTGAATTCGATCCAAACTCAGCTGAATACTATTCACCTCTGGAATAACCCGTGAGTAATCTGGAAACGTCTCTTCCAACTCTCGCACTTGCAACATGGTGTTGTTCAGACCGAAATAGATGTTTCCCCGTTCAAATGCCACTTGCACCATGTCTGAAGAATCCTCCAAACATCGCTTCAATTCGCTAATGGCTTTTCGGTGAATGATCGCTTTGGCAGATTGATCAAAATTACCGGCATCGCCGCCGATGCTCTCTGACTTACTGAGTCGATGACCATCGGTCGAAACCATCATCAATCGAAGTTCACTGTTGGATGGAGTCACCTCAAAAAGAACACCATTTAGACTCGCTCTACTCTCATCATGGCTTACACTAAACAGGGTCCTATCAATCAACTCGATGAGTTGTTGTTTGGGTACGGATGCGAAGTTCAACTCACCGGGATCGGTTTGTTCAGGAAAATCATCCGCTGGCAATCCAGCCAACCTAAAATTAGCAGAACCACATCGAAGTGATATCCAGTCATTATCCAACCGGGAAATATGAACAGGTTCTTCCGGTAATGCCCGGACCACTTCATACAAACTCTTGGCCCCAACAGCGATCTTACCGGGTTCAGACACCTCTGCAGGTAAAGTACCCATCAACACAACGTCGTAATCCGTACATGTAAATCGTATTTGCGTATTTGACGTGGACTCAATCAACACATGAGACAGGATATTAAGAGCACTTTTTTTATCGACGACGCCTTGAGCCTTATACAAACTGGTGGCGAGATCCTGTTTGTTGACGGTGAACTCCATGGTTGATCCTCTATTGCTTTATACAGCCTCGTCCTAACAGATCTAAGATCCCAATAAAAGAGTATAAATAACTATAGATCATCATAAGGATCAGGCCTGTGGATTTGTTGAAAGTAACCGGAAATGTAGTGTTCATCTAGGTTTAAAACTCCACAACCATAGTGGAAAAACTGGAGGAGAAGCAGTGGATAAGATCTGAAATTTTGCAATTGTGATTAATCCACATTGTGTAAACAGATTAATCCACAGACTTGCACACAGGTGTTCCACCAATTTGTCCACATGCTTGATGGGACACTGAAGCCAATGTTGTTGTTTAGGTTCATGACAAAAAAGAGCATTCATAGGATGGCTTCCGGGCGTACAAAATCTTGTTTTTATGATAGAAAACAGCAATGAAATTATTTAGTTATCAAACTAAGGAGCGTTGAAGATCTTGAACAATCTTACGAACATCGTTGTTGGTTGTAAGTTGTCCTTCAATCTTCTTAACCGCGCTGATGACCGTACTGTGATCACGGTTACCAAAGCGTCGACCAATTTCAGGATAACTGGATCCAGCGTTCTGTCGGATCAAATACATGGCTATCATCCGCGGTAACGCGATAGCTCGATGTCGTCGGCCACCTTTGAGATCCGAGACACTTACGTTGAAATGACTCGCAACCAGCTTCTGAATTTGTTGTATGGACACGCGAGTTCCGGTGGATTGTAAGACGTCCTTCAGAATATGGCGGGTTGCGTCGATGTCGATGGGACATCCCGTGATTCGGCAATGAGCTGTCAGACGAATAAGCATGCCTTCGAGTTCACGGACGTTGTTCTTGACGTGCTGAGCGAGGAACATGGCGACATCTTCTGGTAATTGAACGCCATCATAGGACGCTTTTCGATTGAGAATGGCGATACGTGTTTCCAACTCCGGCGGTTGAATGTCGGCGATCAAGCCCCATTGGAATCGACTCTTGAGGCGTTCTTCCAGTCCTTGGATTTCTTGAGGAAATCGATCACTCGTGATGACGATCTGTTTGTGATCGCCATACAGACTGTTGAATGTATGAAAAAACTCGATTTGGGTGCGATCCTTGCCGGCGATGAATTGAATGTCATCGATAAGCAGGACATCACATTCGCGGCGATACCGGGAACGGAACTTGTCCATCTGATCCGTACGGATACTTGTGATCAGCTCGTTGATGTAGGTTTCGCTATTGATGTAGCGAATACGAATGTCCGGATTTCGTCGGCGGAGTTCGTTACCAATGGCCTGCATGAGGTGGGTCTTACCCAAACCGACGCCACCATAAATGAAGAGCGGATTGTAATTACGACCAGGCGCTTCGGTGACCGCCATGCAGGCGGCATGAACGAACTGATTGGACGGTCCTACAACAAAGTGGTCAAAATTGTACCGTCGATCAAGGGGGATGGATCGAGAAACAGAATCATCAGACTTCTCAGCAATCTTGGGTTGTTGCGAGTCGTCTTCGTACTTAAAGCGAACATTGATATCGGTTGTCGATTGTTGCTGAAGCTCCGATCTCAACAGTTCCAGGTAATTGTCTTGCAACCAATCCTGAAAAAATTTGTCTGGTACACGGAGCACAACTTCGCCGTCCGTGATGGATTCGCAAACAATTGGCTTAAACCAGTGATTAAATTGGTGAGTGTCGAGTTTCTTCTCAATTACACTCAGAGTATTCATCCAAAGGGGGTCCATCCTAGACATACCACTCCATTCCTTCTCGATATCGTGACAAACGAATCCATTACACATTCGTTGTGTAGAACAACAGGGTTCAAAGAATTTTCTTTCGCTCAGGCTCGCTTGAAAAGGGGTAGCATCGGGAGAAACCGCGTGCAACCCAGATTCTTTCGTATAGTTTCTATCTGTTGGGAATCCCGTAGAAAAAAAATATTTGGGCTCGATTTTCAACCGTTCTTAGGAGGTCAAAATAAGGTCCTGTTACTACAAGTATTTGTAATCATTGAGCCACTTTTATCAACAGGCTAGATCGGGCCTGAGGAAAGTGTTCTAACTCCTTGTAATTGCGTCTTTCCAAGTTTGACCATGGGCGTCATTGGCAAATACTTGCCCCTCACGGAATTTGGAAATTTGTCGTGATTGATGTGGGGGCCACTGAGAATTCACGGTGACGGGTGGTCTACACGAAGAATAACTATGAGTTGACAGCCTATGGGTAGGGTGTTAGATCGCCCGGACCTTTTTCAGGGGAGTTTCGCTGTGAAGCGCACATTCCAGCCGAGTAACATAAAGCGACGTCGTACACATGGATTTCGCAGCCGAATGGCCACCAAAGCCGGACGACGTGTGATCAACGCACGTCGACGGAAAGGCCGTCGTGTTGTGGCGGTCATGACCGCGTCCAAGTAAGTGCTTCGTGAACAAGAACGGACATCATTCGGTTACCCACCCGGTGTCCGCATTCGGTTGCGAAAACGATACTTGGCCATCCAAAATAATGGGCGGCGAATCCACACAAGACACTTCATTGTTTTCATCCTATCCGGTGAAACGGACACAACTCGTATTGGCATCACTGCCAGCCGACGAATTGGAAACGCCGTTGTACGAAATCGTTGGAAACGAATTGTTAGAGAGTCATTCCGACATGTTCAATGCGAAATCGAACAAGCGCTTGATATGGTTTTCGTTGTGCGGCGAGGGGTCAAGTTTCCGACGTTGGAACAGGTTCAAGCTGACATACGTAATGCAGTTCACACGTGCTGTTCTTCGTCTCGCTAATCTTAGAAAACTTATTCGAATTCCTGCATTGTTTTTCATCGGTCTCATTCGCCTGTATCAGCGATACTTGTCGCCCATATTGCCCCGCTCGTGTCGCTTTGTTCCGACCTGTTCGGAATATACCGCCGAGAGTCTCCATCGTTTTGGGCTATGGCGTGGTTTATGGCGTGGAATTTGTCGTGTCTGTCGGTGTCATCCGTTCCATCCGGGCGGACATGACCCGGTTAGTTGAGGGAATTAATGGAGCGTAAAGGACTCGTATTTGTTGTCATCTTGATCTTGGTAAACTTCATTTTTCTGTGGAGTCACAATGAAGGAAAAGATACGAAATCGAAGCGTAGCCAGTCCGCGCAAACAGAGTCTTCTGAACCCGGCACCATGGCCGTTACCCAACAGAGCAACAATGAGCTTCGCAGGCGAAACCGTACCCTCATTGATCTCACGAATGACACCTCATTCGAAGAGATTTTTTCTGTGCATGTTTCCGATGAAGGTGGCGCTCTTGAAAGCGTACGGTTGCACGATCCTCAATACCGAAATAAGTCCCGTCGTTCGGGTCCGCTCTTTGTTCCAGACGAGCTTGTAGCACCAGGACACTATGAGCTCGTTAACGTGTTCGGTGTGTTGTATTACCCATTTAAATTTCAGTTTTCCCCTCCGGACGGTGAGAGAAAGAACGTTCAAATCACACGTATCGTCCGTCATAAAGCGGTCGCAAAGCCGGTGGCGGGTCAAGCCAAGCAGCTGCATTTACCGGAAGCGTTGTCGGGCGAGGATTTGTTCATCCGAGCGGGAGACATCGTCCGTATTGGAGACGTGACCTCCACGGTCGATCGTGTGGTTAAAACGAGTAAGGATCCCGGATTGGATCGGACCGATGTTCGTCAAACCATCGCGTTGGTTGATCCCGTACCGAAGGAACTTTCCGAGACCATCACCATCACCCGGAAAGGGGATGTATTTCATCAGTATCTCGTCGATCAACGATATACGTGTGTCGATTGTGTTGCGGTTGAAGGGAGCGATCCTTTGAAATGGGTTCCCTCCACACCCGGGGGCAAAGTAACCTTTGTTTGGCCAAATCCGGCGCGTGACGAGAGCCCAATCTGGATCGAGCGAACATGGCAAGTCATCGCGCCATATCTCGCTAAAACGTCGACCCGAGTCATCAATCTGGGAACCGACGCATTTCGTATGAACTCTGGTGTTGAAGTAACGAGTTGGGTCGATCCAACGTCCTTGGACGTGGGTATGTTCAGTGCACAGATGAAGCCCGGATCGCCGGGCTGTTTCTTGGGGGGAGGGCTTGAAGAAGAAGCCCCTGGGGAGCTTGCCGAGGAATACAAAGACAAAGGGATCAGCAAGCAAGGTTCAGTCAATTGGTTTGGGATTAACAATCAGTATTTTTTGTTGGCGGGCGTGTTTCCTCAGGACGATGGCCTTCAAGGAACCTGCACCATTTCGGCTGATTCTATTCAACTGGTTGCGGGACGCTTACAAAACATACTGGAACGGACATCTCTGTCTGAGGTTCGGAACCAACCTGTTCTGGCCCATTTGTACGCTCGATTGACGATGGAATTGGGGCACGAGCCGACGAAGGACGATCTAAAGAGGGCATTGATCGCCGATGAAGAACGAGAAATTGAGGAGGGAAATGGATTTCTTGTTACGAGCAACTATTCCCGTTCTTCAGTACAAGCCGTACCTCCGCGTGGTGTGTTTTCCGAACAAACATTGACCGGTTCGGCTCCGGCAAAAGTGACCCTGTGTCTACCTGAATGGCTCAAGAATCGTTCATTTTCGTGGTTGGAGGGCGATAGCATCACGTGTGGCGATGCGATGGCCGAACTCAGGGTGGATTCAAAGCATTTGGATGAAGGCAGTCTCGTGCGCGCGGTAGATTCCCATGCGGATCCACTGAAGCGCGGCAGCCAACTAAAGAAAATGCTCATCGCGCATCGAGAGGCCAATCGTTCAGGCTCTCTGTCCATGACGGTCTTTGCCGGTCCAAAAGATCTCGATCTACTTGAAGAAACGAACATGTCGCTGGCCAGCAGCTTGGATTTTTGGTTCGTTGGTTTTATTGCCCGTCCCATGTTGTTGCTGCTCAAGTTTTCTCAAAAGTATTTGGGCAGTTGGGCGTTGGCCATCATCTTTTTGACCGTGTTCGTCAAACTCCTGCTGCTGCCCTTGACGCAAAAATCATTCACGCAGATGCAGCGGATGCAACAACTCAAACCTGAGATGGATGCGCTACGGAAAAAGAACAAGGACGACAAGCAAAAGCAGCAAGTGGAAACAATGAACTTGTACAAGCGGCACCGGATTAATCCATTAGGTGGCTGCTTACCAATGGTCTTTCAAATGCCGGTGTACATCGCCTTGTATCGCACCATCTATGCGTCCGTCGATCTGTACCAGCAGCCACTATTTACGGCCGCTTGGATGCCCGACATGACACAGCCGGATCCCTATTACATTCTGCCCGTGCTCTTGGGCTGTTTTATGGTGGTCCAACAACTGTTGTCTCCCATGGGTACCGGGGGCGATGAAATGCAGCAGAAAATCATGAAATGGATGATGCCGATTATGTTCGGTGCGTTTATGGTGTTTCTGCCTTCGGGTCTGGTATTGTATATTTTCGTTAACACATTCTTGACGATCATCCAGCAATGGTACATCCGTCAAAAAATGACGACGGCCAAAGGTTCCACATAGAGGAGTACACGATGAGCAACGAGGATATGATGCAAACGGAGCTTTCGGGTTCGGAGCAAGGGGCCGAAGCCAAAGACACCCTCCAAAAGATTCTCTCCCTGTCGGGAATAGCCGCGGATGTGGCTGTGTCTGAAGATGCGGACCGAATCCGGTTGAACGTGTCACCGAACGACACGGATGACATCCCTGTCATTGTGGGTGTGCAAGGGCGAACGCGTAATGCTTACCAGCTTTTGGTCAATCGGATGCTGGGACAACGATTTGATCGAGATGAGTGCAAACGAATTTCTATCGACGTGTCCGGTGTCATCGAAGAGCGTGAAGACCACCTCGGAAGCATGGCTCAACGTGTTGCGACGGTTGCCCGCGCCAATCATTTACAGATCGAAATGGTGGGCATGAATCCTGCCGATCGCCGTATTGTCCACATGACGCTCGCCGATGAGTCGGATTTGAGCACCTATTCAACCCACGAAGGAATCGGTCGAAGACTGGTTATCGTGGGATGATCAATTCTTTCGTATGATTCCTTATAATGGGTATTTCATGCGTGTCATTTCGGCAGAGGAAACCCTCTTTCAGGAGTTGACCGTTCTTTGTTTGAGCCGTACAAGTGACTCGCCGTGAGTGAACACCTATTAATTCAAGCCGCCTTGGGGCATCCTGTTCCACGGACACCCGTGTGGATCATGCGCCAAGCGGGGCGTTATTTGCCCGAATATCAAGCGATTCGTCGCGAAATGTCTTTTTTGGAACTGTGTCACACGCCGGAAAAAGCCGCAGAGGTTTCCATTCAGCCCTTGGACATACTTGGAGTGGATGGCGTTATTGTCTTTTGTGACATCTTGGTGCCTCTGGAAGCGATGGGCATGGATCTTCGTTTTGAAACGGGGAAAGGGCCGGTGCTCTCCGATCCCATTCGTACGGGTTCAGATGTCAAACGGCTCAAGGCCTATGATGCAAACGTGGAGACAGGATACCTGCCGGCAGCCATTCGGATGTTGGTTAATGAAGTGGGTCATAGAGCTCCAATCATAGGGTTTGCTGGCGCTCCATACACTTTGGCGTGTTACGCAATAGAAGGACAAACAAGCCGTCACTATGGCAGCACTAAGCAATTCATGATGGCGGATCCGGTTGGATTCGAAGCGTTGCTGACGCGTTTGGTCGATGCCGTTGCGGATTTGTTGACGGCCCAGATCGAGGCGGGTGCGTCGATGGTCCAACTCTTTGACACCTGGGCCGGTGATCTCATGCCGGACCAATATCGGCAGTGGGCGTTGCCCTTTGCACAACGTGTGATCGAACGGGTTCGAAGGCCAGGAGTCCCGGTGGTGTATTTCTTGAACGGTGTGGCCGGCAAGCTTGCTGATGTCAATCAAGCCGGGGCGGATGTGTTGGGCATTGATTGGCGTATTGGGTTGGATGACGTTCGTTCCATCGTAGGCAACAACGCAGTTCTTCAAGGAAACCTGGATCCTTGCACTTTGTATGCGCCCGAAGAGGTTATTGATCAGCGCGTTCAAGCGGTCTTGGATGCCAATGGGACGGGCCCACATGTGTTCAATCTAGGTCATGGGATTTTACCCACCATTCCCGTCAAGCATGCACAACATCTCGTGTCCGCAGTTAAGCGATTGTCGGTTAAGAATCCCGACGTGTAGGAGAATCAATGGGCAATGATTCGTTGCCAGATTGTGGTTTGTACCGAACCGGTGTTTCGTTGGTGAGCCACGAGGAACAAGTGACCGCAGGTTGCCTGGTTTCATTCCACAATCACAGTGATCGCGGCATACCGATGGTTCAAACGCCACACAACAACGAGAACAACCGTTGGACGTTTCACGATCACGGTTTCGGTGTTGAAGATCCAGGTTTTTTGCGTGCGCTTATTCCGCTCAAGCCTGAGGGACTGTACGTGGTGACAGAGAATCACCTTCACATCAGTGAAGAAGAGATCATTTCGGAACGGACACTGGTTCAGTTGGGATACAATCGGTCTGCAGATTCAATCTTGTTTGTCGCCAAACAGAAAGGAAATACGATTGTGTTTCCAACGAAAGGCTTTCGCTTTGAAAGCCCCGATTTTCAAACGACCCTACAGCCCGTCGCTTTTTCAGTGTCGAAATCGAAGTCGAATCCAACAACCAGCCAGACCCTTCATTAGGAGCCTCGAGGCCCCGAGCCCATACGCTTTGTTCGGCCGTCATGCGCTGAAACGTAGGGTGCGAAGCGCCGTGTTGAGTTTCTTGTTATTGGCAGACGGCGTAGTCGAAGTCGTTGATCACACAACTCAAGTTGTTGTCCGCGCAGTTGGTGGTGACCAAATAGTCATTGTTTATGCAGTAGACCATGGTCTGGTCTTCACAGTGTCCGGCGATGTCAAGACCATCACAGCCACAGGTACCATCGTATTGGCAGCGCTTCTTCTCAGGGCACTGGCCCCAACAGCCCGGATTGGGTGCACATCCATACTTGGCCGTACTCGGAATGTACAAGCACACCTGGTTGGACAAAGCGCAATCGGTTGTTGACATCAGGTTGTTGGTACACTGGCGATGGGAGGAGCCAATACACAGCCCTGCCGGCGGCACGGTGTCGCACGTTTGGGAAGCGGATGTGTTGAATCCGCATTGGCCCGCCGTACAGGACTCTCCTGCGGAGCAAAGACCGCATAGATTCCCACAGCCGTCATCCCCGCATTCTTTGTTCACGCAATTGGGCTGACAGCTACCGGTGGGAGCGATGCAGCTGTACCAGTTAAAGTCTGCGCTCCATCCGCAGACCTTGCCAACTTCGCCACAATTACTCTCGTTGATCGTGCCGCCCGAGCAGTACTTGAGCGTGTTGCCTTCACAGACACCAATCCATGTAATCGATCCGCAAGGTTCGCCTTCGCTGCCCACGCAGATCCCAGAATTGTTACAGTTTTGGCCGGTGGGGCACGATCCGCAGGACTCGCCACACCCATTGTCACCGCATTCTTTGTCGGTACAGTTGCACTTGTCTAGGCACCAATAGCCTGTGTCGGCATCCATCCAAGCACATTGGTAGTTCGAGCCGAAAACCGTGCAATCTTGGGACTCCATGACGCCCCCTTCGCACCATGACACGATCGTTTTTGTGTCGTTGCATTGGCCCTCAAAGGTCAACGATCCACAAGCACCGCCGCCCATCGTCACGCAATGTCCTTCCACATCACATTGCTGGCTGGCAGGGCACGACCCGCAGGATCCACCACACCCATCGTTTCCGCACGTCTTTCCAGCACAATTTGGGGTGCAACCCGATGTGCCATTGAGGCATTGTCCCACATCACAATACTGGCCTGAGGAGCAGGTTCCGCAGCTACCACCGCAGCCATCCGGACCGCATTTCTTGCCGAAGCAATTGGGGGTGCAGGTTGACGGATCAATGCATTGACCCGTCGGTGAACACTTGTATCCAGTGTCACAGGTTCCACATTGACCGCCACAACCGTTGGGACCGCAGTATTTGCCCGCACAATTCGGTGTACACGTGTCGCTACAGATCCCTTGGGTGTTGCAGTTTTCAGTGAGCGGGCATACGCCGCATACACCGCCACATCCATCGGGGCCACATTGCTTGTTTAAACAATTGGGGGCGCATCCATCTTTGATGCACTCTGCCGTTTGTGTCACGGCGCTGAATCCGCACTTCAAGCCCAGTTCGGGATCACAATATGTAGCGAGCAATTGGCCATTTAGACAGCGCACAACATATTGATTGTTTTGCTGACACTCTCCGGCTGGATTCAAGTTACTGCATGCGGAGGGATCGACTGAGCATTGGCTAGTGTCGTTGCACATAAAGCCTGCAGGGCATTTTCCACAGACGCTCCCACAACCGTCGGGACCGCAGATTTTGCCGGTACAATTGGGCAAGCATCCCGATCCGCTGACACACTTACCGACGCCGTTACAGCCCATGAGGGCGGGACATGTACCGCAACTTCCACCACATCCATTGGACCCGCATTGCTTTCCGGAGCATTGGGGTGTGCAAGGTTTGGCGGCGCATAACCCTTGTGGATCGCAGGCGGTGCCCTGGGGGCAGGTGCCGCAGTATCCACCACACCCATCGGAACCGCACTCTCGGTTGGTGCAATTGGGAACACAGATCTTCATGCAATAGCCGTTTGTGCATTCCTCACCGGCCGGGCAGTTGAAGTTTGTCGAGCATGGGTTTCCGGAGCTCGTGTCCTTCGAGGGCGGTGAAGTAATTCGTTTTTCCGGCTGACAGCCGAATGTGAGCACAATGAGAAACAATCCAACGAGAAAGTGTTCGCGATACATGATGTTGATTTTCCGGTCTATTGGGGTTTTACGCAAGGTGTTGTCGAATTGTGTCCAGCAGGTCGATGCGATGAACCAGGTCAGAAATGTAGTCCAGACGCTCGGTTTCAATCACCAGCGTTGGGGACAAATCATACCTTTCGAACCATGAGTCATACAAGTGGTTAAGACGACGTACGTACGTCGTCGGCACCATTTGCTCTTCCGGTCGTGCACGCAGTTTGATGCGTTTCCGAATGGTTCGAACGGAACACTGCAAGTAAATCAGCAAGTCCGGCGGTTTGAGTTGGGAACGAATACTCTCGTAGAGTTCGCAATAGGTGGTCCAATCGCGAGCATTGAGAATGCGTGTACGATGCAGGTTTTCCGCGAAGATTTCGGCATCTTCGTAAATCGTTCGGTCCTGAACCACGATGCCGTCTTCTTGTTGAAGGTCGAGGTGGATCGCGAACTTTTTCTGGAGGAAATAGATTTGCGACGCAAACGCCCAGCGCTTCATATCCCCGTAAAAGTTCGTGAGATATGGATTTTCTTCATTCGGCTCGAAATACGGCTTCACACCAAAGCGAACCTGTAAGAAGTCCACAAAGGTCGATTTACCGGAGCCCATGTTTCCTGCGATGGCAATGTAGCGGCCGATACCACTTCTCCTAACGGACCGGAGGTGCACGAACACTTTGTCGTGCTATGGGTGTTTCATCATTGCCTGGTATAACAGGGATTAATGTCGTTGTCCGCCCCCAGTCAAACAGAGGTTATTCGTTTCGAGCGCATGACGCACGGTTCTCGTGCTGTAGGGCGATTGGATGATGGTCGAGTGGTTCTCGCTTTGGGCGCAGCGCCCGACGAGTTGGCTCGCGTACGGATCACACGTGTGCACAAAACGTATGTGGAAGGTGTTGTGGATCAGGTCTTGGAGCCTTCCATTCATCGACGGGAACCACCGTGTCCACATGCGAAAACGGGCGAATGCGGCGGGTGCCCGTGGCAACATTTGACCGAGTCAGCCCAGCGATCGGAAAAAGAAGCGATCGTGCGTCGAGAGGTAGAGCGTGTCGCTCCCGAAGCGAGCGTCCGACCCATTCGATCGGATGTTCCTCCCTTTGGGTATCGAAGACGCGCACGATTGGGATATCGAGACTCTGTATTGGGATATCGTCGGCCGGCTCAGCGGCAAATCTTCGATCTCACGTGTTGTCCTGTCTTGGATCCCGCTCTAGAAGCCGCGTTGCCCCGAATACGGGATGCGGTCTCGGGTTTGGGTTCGGGAAACATCGATATCTTGGTGCAATCTGACGGACAGGTCGTGTACGGACCCGATGCAACGCCATTTGCGCAGGCTAGCGAAGGGGGGGAATCGTGTTTGATCGACTTGGTTTTGGAAGCGTTTCCGTCCGATACGGGGCCGATCTGTGAGCTATTTGCGGGCTCGGGAACGTTCACAATTCCTTTGTTGAATCGAGGTCATTCGGTCAGCGCATGGGAAATCGACCGCAAAGCCTTGAAGCGATTGCGCCGGGTTGCACCCGCCGCGGACGTTCATCGTGTCGATTTGCTCAAAGAATCGGCTTCTTTGGATCTTGGGCGCTTTGAAGGCGTGTTGTTGGATCCTCCCCGCGGTGGTGCGGCCGTTTGCATGGAGGCGATTGCCAACACAGGGGCACACATCGTGGTGTATGTGAGTTGTGCACCAATGACCATGTGTCGCGATGTGCAAATGTTGCGAGACCGTGGATATCGTGTGGACTGGGTTCAACCGGTTGATGCATTTCCTCAAACACATCACATTGAATGCGTGACTGTTCTGACCCGAACCAACCCTTGACGTCCCTAGTTTCGACCACTACGGTGCGCCGGCGATGGATTACACTTCAGAAATACGTGCACGACTTGCGTTGATGATCGCGGCGGGTGGATCACCCAGCGCATTGCGTCGAATCTTGCGCTCATTTCCGACAGCGCTGGAAGCAAAGACGGCTTTGTCGTTGCCCGCACGAATCCGACAAGGACTGCAGAGCGAATCCATTGAGGACAAGGTGGATCAACAGCTCGAAAGTGCCGCGTCCATCGAGGCGAAGTGGGTGCTTCCCCAGTCTATTTCAACGATGAAGGGTCGAGAGCAGTGGGCTCTATTGTGTGTTCGTGGTCACTTGTCTTCCGAGCCGGCAGTCGCTGTTGTGGGGGCACGGCAAACGGACGAATACGGGCGTTTGATGGCCATGTCATTGGGATCTGCGCTGGCCAGTGGCGGGATCTCGGTCGTCTCCGGGGCTGCGAGTGGTGTGGACGAAGTGGCACACCGGGCAGCATTGAACGTCCATGGACACACCGTTGCCGTGTTGGGCACTGGTTTGTTGGGCGAGCGGAATCGTGCACGGTTAGCGTTGCATGAGGCGATTCTAGCGGGTGGCGGCGCGTTGGTGTCGGAATATTTGGTCGATGCCAAAGGGGCGCGTTGGACATTTCCGGAGCGCAACCACGTCATCGCTCGTTGGGGATGTGCGGTAGTGGTCGTGCAGGCCCGCCGAAAGTCAGGTGCGCTGATAACGGCTCAGGCCGCTTTGGAAACCACAGTTCCTGTATTCGCCATTCCGGGCGACGCATGCCATCCCTTGAGCGAGGGGACCAATACACTCATTGCGCAAGGTAACGCTCATCTGCTCCAGCATGTCGGTGATTTGTCAGAGGTCACGGGTGTGTCCGACTTGCGAAGTGCCCCTTGGCCATCGAATGGTCGGTTCGACACGGGAGTTGCTTCAACGCCGATGGGCACCACGGGCTTGAATGAGCGAACGAAGGTGCTGCGAGTTATCGCACAACAACCCGGCATGGATCTGGAGTCGCTGGATACAAGGGTGGGGTCATTGAATCGATCGTTGGCCGAGATCTTGTTGGATCTGGAGTTGGACAATCAAGTAAAGCGTCGGCCCGATGATACCTACGAGGTGCGACAGTGAGCGCGCAATCAGTCTCTGTTGTGGGTGGAGGACTCGCCGGGTGTGAGGCCGCATGGCAGCTGGCAAAAGGCGGGGTGTCGGTCATTCTCTATGAAATGCGCCCCGAGCGAACCACAGAAGCGCACCAGACCGACCGATTGGCGGAATTGGTCTGTTCCAACTCGTTCCGATCGGACAATCCACACAATGCGGTGGGGATTCTCCATCGAGAATTGCGCCAATGCTGTAGCCTCATTCTCCAAGCGGCCGATGAATGTGCAGTGCCGGCGGGGGATGCTTTGGCGGTGGATCGGCAGAGGTTTGCAGAGTTCGTCACCGGGGCAATGAACGATCATCCTTTAATCGAGGTCCGGCGTGATGAAGTGACGGATCTTCCGGATGGTGCCGTCATATTGGCTACGGGACCGCTGACCAGCCCAACTCTTTCGGATGTCATTGCCGCATTGACCGGCAAGTCGCATCTGGCATTTTTCGATGCAATCGCTCCAATCATTGATGCGGACTCTATCGATCAGACCATCGTTTTTCCTCAAAGTCGTTACAACAAAGGAGAGGGTGACGATTATCTGAACTGTCCGATGGACAAGGACATGTATATCCGCTTCATCACGGAGCTGTTGAAAGCAGAGTTGGTGCCTCTCAAGGACTTTGAGCAGGATGTGAAGCACTTTCCGGGGTGCTTACCGATCGAAGTGATGGCCCGGCAAGGGATCGATACGCTTCGCTACGGCCCTATGAAACCGGTTGGCCTCACCGATCCAAACACCCAAACCCAACCCTACGCTGTGGTGCAGCTGCGCAAAGAAAACCGGGCGGGTACGGCGTACAATCTGGTTGGGTTCCAGACCAAGATGAAGTATGGCGAGCAACTTCGCGTTTTGCGCATGATACCGGGTCTGGAGCAGGTGGTGTTTCACCGCATGGGGAGTGTGCATCGAAACACGTTCATTGAGAGCCCAGCGCTGCTCGATCCATGGATGCGACTCAAGACACAGTCTCGGATTCGTTTTGCCGGTCAGATTACCGGCGTTGAAGGGTATGTGGAGTCCACGGCCTGTGGACTGCTTGTTGCCTGGTCTTTGCTGGCAGAGCGTTTGGACAGATCACTCGATGGTCCGCCCGCGGACACCGCGCTGGGCGCGATGATGGGACATTTACGAGCAAGCTATACGGGGAAATTTCAGCCACAAAACATCAATTTTGGCCTCTTCCCCAGCTTGGAGCAACGGACCCCCAAGAAAGAGCGCAAGCGTGCGTATTCCGTACGTGCATCGTCCTCAATTGAGCAGTGGCTCGTTGGTGTTGACGCGATTCTCGATATTTTGCGGTAACCGCACACAATTATTCCGTCTAATTGGCGGCCTCAATCGAATATGGTACGCTCTTGAGGCGTATACAGAAGACCATGATTCACGTGAATCAGCCGATGGTGTTTTGTTGGTCGGCTTTTTCGAGTCCGCTTTCAAGACGCGTTGATTGGATTTTCGGAGGAATTGCCCGTGTCATCATCTGACGAAAACGATCTCGACTTTCTTCCAGGGGTCATCGAAACCGACGAAGACGGTTTTCTTCCCGAAGGGCTCTTTGATGGAGACCAACTTCCTGCGCAGCAAGGCGAAAAGGACTCTGGGTTTGAAGGCCTCGGAGAGTTGCTGATCCGAGAAAAAGTGATTTCTCCGGCACAACTGGCGGACGCCACCGAAGAAATCCGCCGAAGCGGTGGAAAGCTTGGGTATGCTTTGGCCCAACTGGGCTACCTGGAGGAAGTCCAACTGGTTGACTTCTTGTCTCGTCAATATGGCGTGCCCTCACTCGATTTAGATGGTGTTGATGTGACCGAAGAGGTCATCAGCATGATTCCCAAGGAAGTGGCTGAACGCCACGGTCTGATCCCCATTGATGTGCAGGGCTCTTCCATCATTGTGGCCATGTCTGATCCGTCCAACATCTATGCGATGGACGATATCAAGTTTCTGACAGGGTTTAATGTGGAAGCCATGGTGACCACGGAGACCTCCGTCAAGAACGCCCTGGATCGGTACTACGATGACGTAGACTACGAAGCGATGTTGGGCGACATCGTCGGCGACGATGAATTGGAATATGTGAACGATGAATTGAGCCAGGGCATCAACGTTGAGGAGCTCGAAGCCCAAACCGAACTCGCGCCGGTTGTACGTTTGGTCAACCTTTTGTTGGTGGATGCGATCAAACGCGGTGCCAGTGATATTCATTTGGAGCCCTACGAAAAATCGTTTCGGGTTCGGTACCGAATCGATGGTGTGCTCTACGAAATCATGAAGCCACCACTCAAGCTCAAGAACGCCATCACATCGCGTATCAAGGTTATGAGTGAATTGGACATTGCGGAGCGTCGTCTTCCGCAGGATGGTCGTATTAAGTTGGTGTTGGGTAAGCAGAAGGAAGTGGATTTCCGCGTTTCTGTGTTGCCCACCCTATTCGGGGAGAAGGTCGTTCTTCGTATTCTGGATAAATCCAACTTGCAGTTGGACATGACGAAATTGGGTTTCGAAGCCATTCCACTGGATTCGTTTAAGCAGGCGGTACACTCTCCCTGGGGCATGGTGTTGGTGACGGGTCCAACGGGATCTGGAAAAACGACCACGCTGTATTCGGCTTTGTCTGAACTCAACAAGCCATCGGAGAACATCTCCACTGCTGAAGATCCAGTTGAGTTTAACCTTGAGGGTATTAATCAGGTCCAGCAGCGTGAATCGATCGGATTGAACTTCGCCGCTACGTTGCGCTCTTTCTTGCGTCAGGATCCAGACATCATCATGGTGGGTGAGATTCGGGACTTTGAAACGGCTGAGATTGCTATTAAAGCTGCTTTGACCGGTCACTTGGTGTTGTCCACATTGCACACCAATGATGCTCCTTCGACCATCAATCGTTTGTTGAATATGGGCGTGGAGCCCTTCTTGGTGACCGCATCACTCAACATGGTTGTGGCCCAGCGTCTGGTTCGGGCTATTTGCGCCAACTGCAAGGAAGCCGATCCGGAAGCAACGATAGAAAAGCTCATTGAGATGGGTGTGGACGAAGAGCGGGCCAATGAAGCGGAAGTCCTTCGGGGAATGGGTTGCCGCAAGTGCACAAACACAGGTTTTAAGGGTCGACGTGCTGTGTACGAAGTGATGGTCTGTACCGATGAACTCAAGGAGTGCATTCTCCAAGGATATTCCGCGATGGAGTTGAAGCGGGAAGCCATGCGCTTGGGCATGCAAACTCTTCGAGCGTCCGCAATCAATAAGATGCTAGACCAGCAAACAACGACCTCCGAAGTCTTGCGTACGACGTTGGGTGACTAGGGCCACAATGAGTAATGAGTTGAGTTGAGTACGACATCATCATCCGGAAATTTGGTCGATATCCACCGCTTACTGCAGACTATGGTGGACCAGGGGGCGTCCGATCTTCACGTCACAGTGGGCTCTCCACCGAGTTTGCGGATCGACGGAAAAATCTTCCCCCTGAAGACTAAATCGCTGGTTGATTCGGACATCGCCAGTTTGGCTTACAGCATTCTCAACGACCGACAAAAGCGTCAATTTGAAGAAGGCAACGAAATTGATTTGAGCTTCCAATGGAAGGGAAAATTTCGATTTCGAGCGAATTTTTTTCGACAACAGGGATACATTGCCGGGGCTTTTCGGAAGATACCGATTGAGATCCCCAGTCTCAGTGATTTGGGCATCATACCCTGTGTGGGCGAATTGCTCGATCAGACCGATGGATTGGTTTTGGTTACGGGTCCAACCGGCAGCGGCAAGAGCACCACCCTGGCCAGTCTCGTGGACGCCTACAATAGCCGCAATCGGGGCCACATCATTACGGTCGAAGATCCCATTGAGTTTGTCCATGTGCACAAGAAGTGCATCGTAAATCAGCGTGAATTAGGTACGGATACCGATTCATTCGCCATCGCTCTTCGACACGTGCTTCGCCAAGATCCGGATGTGGTGCTTATCGGTGAGGTGCGCGACAAGCCTTCGATGGAAGCACTCCTTAAAATTGCTGAAACGGGGCACCTGGCATTTGGGACGCTGCATACGAACAATGCGGTTCAAACCATCTTGCGGATTCTGGATTTTTTCCCTGCCGATCAACAAGAGATGGTGCGCGCCCAGTTGTCGTTCGTTTTGCGAGGAATTATCAGTCAGCAACTTGTGCCACGAGCGAGCGGTCGCGGACGTGTTTTGGCGTGCGAAGTGCTCATCCCAACACCGGCCATCCGGAACATGATTCGTGAGCACAAGATTCATCAGATTTATTCGCAAATGCAGATTGGCCAAGACAAGACGAGAATGCAGACGTTGAATCAAAGTCTGTTTCATTTGATAAAACGAGATATTGTTTCGATGGAAGACGGTCTCATGCGATCCTATGATCCCGAGGAGCTCTCCGGGTTGATCAAAGAGAAAGGGCTTGCTCGGCATAAGAGACGCACAGCATAGTGAATAGGGCATAGGAGGAGGTTCGATGCCAAAGTTTTCTTGGGTGGCAGAAACCGAAGACGGAAAAAGCCGTGAAGGTGAAATGAGTGCACCGTCCGCCCAAGAAGTAGAGTCTCGACTTAGACAGAGCAACCTGACCCCCGGAAAGATCACCAAGAAGACTGGTGGCTTCTCGATCGACATTTTCGGCAAGAGCGTACCCACCAAGACCTTGGTGGTCTTCACACGCCAGCTTGCTACGATGATCGATGCCGGTCTACCGCTTGTGCAGTGTCTGGACATTCTGTCCCAAGGTGAACCCCATCCTTATTTCAAGACAGTGATGGGAGAAGTAAAGGCTTCGGTCGAAGGGGGAACGACCTTCGCCGATGCACTCAAAAAACATCCCAAGGTGTTTGACAACCTGTTCTGCAACTTGGTCGCAGCCGGCGAATTGGGTGGTATCCTCGACACCATTCTCAATCGTCTCGCCTCCTACACTGAAAAGTCGATGGCAACACAAATGAAGGTGAAAAAGGCCATGAAGTACCCGGTGACGGTGCTCGTTGTCGCTTTGGCAATTACGTATGGTTTGATCACCAACGTGATTCCTACCTTCGGATCGATGTTTAAGAGCATGGGTAAAAAGGACTTGCCCGCGATCACTGAGTTCATGATGAAGCTGTCCGATCAGATGATACTTTATATGCCCTACATCGGAATGACTGCTGTCCTTGTGATCATAGCGTACAAAAAGTTCTATGCGACGCCCAAAGGACGGCTCATTTTCGACAGGATTTACATTCATTCTCCTGTGTTTGGAAACCTGATTAGAAAAACGGCTGTTTCCAAGTTTACGCGAACCATGGGGACGCTCATTTCATCGGGGGTTCCGATCTTGGATGCCCTGGAAATTGTGGCCGCAACCGCCGGCAACAAGGTCGTGGAAAACGCTATTCTCCATACACGCGACCGCATCTCTGAAGGGAAAAGCATGACCGCTCCTTTGCTAGAATCGGGTGTGTTTCCCAAGATGGTTGTTCAAATGATCGGCGTGGGTGAGACCACGGGCGCCATGGATGTGATGCTTAACAAGATTGCCGACTTCTACGACGACGAAGTGGACGCAGCGATCGATGGAATGATGGCCATGTTGGAACCACTGATCATGGTGCTCTTGGGTGGTATCATCGGCTCGGTGATGATGGCTATGTACCTTCCCATTTTCTCCATGGGTGATGCTCTTTCGAGCGATTAATGCTTACCAAAAGTATCAATTCGGTCCGCGGCGAGGACCAACAGGCGTTACAACGGGTCCAGCACCTTAAGTGGATCACGCTGATTCGGGTGTTGTTCAACACACTGATCTTGATCGCGACGATCATGATCAACCTTCACGACCTCACTCGAGGTGGTGAGCATATTTACCAGTACTTGTATTACTTGGCGCTTGTCATGTACGCGGCGTGTTTCATCTATACGGGCGCCTTACGTTCTCTGCGCTCCGCGCGCGCAATTGGGATCCTAACGTACATTCAATTTGGCGTAGACATCATCTATGCCTCCGGTCTCGTGTTTGTGACGGGCGGTACCGAAAGCGTTTTCACGTTTACGTTCCTGTTGGTGATCTTTGCCAGTGCAATCGTGTTGTACCGTGTTGGTGCTCTGTTTATCGCATGCATCGCTGTGGCGGTGATTGCACTGATGGGATTGATGGAAATGGATGTCTTGCCCTACGGCGAGTACCTTCGTGCGTTTCGCACGGCATTCATTCCTGGGCAACTTCACCCCCAATTCGATGAAGTGGATCTCTTCTATCGCGTGGCTATCAACGTAACACTCAACAGCATGGCGTTTATCGGTGTGGCTTTGTTGTCGTCTTGGTTAAGCGAAGAGCTTCGAAGTAGTCGACTAACGCTTCGTCGTCACCGTCATTCCTTTGAAGATCTGAAGGCGCTGCATCAGAACATTATTAATTCGTTGCTGACGGGACTCATCACTGTGGATCAGCATCGTCGTGTGACCTTCTTCAATCAGGTGGCTGAGCAGACCACGGGCTACTCTCAAGACCAGGTCCTGGGAAAAGATGTGATTCACATATTCCGCGACTTGAAGCACATTTTGGCCAATCCCCACAAAGGTCAGGCGATGCAGTATGAGGAGACCATTCAACTCATAGGCAAACGGCATGTGTATTTGAGGTGGTCCATTTCACTGCTCAAGGACTTTTCTGACACGGTCATTGGCCACACGTTGATGTTTCAGGATGTCACCCACATCAAAGCGATGGAGCGAAATGTTCAGCGCACGGAGAAGATGGCCGCTATTGGGGAACTTGCAGCCGCAATTGCCCACGAAATTCGAAACCCATTGGCCGCCATCTCTGGCGCAGTACAGCTTTTGTCCAAAACAACGCAATTCGAGGGGGATGATTTTCGACTCATGTCCATCGTGTTGCGTGAAACGGAGACTCTCAATCGCTGGTTGACTGATTTCTTGTCCTATTCACGGCCTACGCCCATGGACCAGAGGCAGCTCGATATGAATCGACTGGTGGAAGATTCAATCATCATGTTCCGTCAAGACCGTACGCTGAAGAATATAACCATCGAGAAAGAGTTGGGTGATTCCTTGTACGTTGTTGGAGACGAAGCGCGGCTAAAACAGGTGGTTTGGAACCTATTGACAAATGCGGCTCAATCGATGCCCGATGGAGGCACGGTGTGTGTCACATTGAATGGTGGAGAAGTGTTGGATTCATCTTCACTTGAACTAAGCGTTACCGATGAGGGAGAAGGGATCCCAACGGATCGGTTGGATAAGGTGTTTCAGCCATTTTTTACCACCAAGGATAATGGTACGGGATTGGGTCTTGCGATCGTTCACCGCATTCTTGAAGATCATCAAGCCGGAATCACCGTTGAAAGTGATGTGGGCGAAGGGACGACATTTCGAGTGACATTTGAACAGACGGCCTCTGGAGGAATGAATGGCTAAGATCCTCGTTGTCGATGATGAACAATCGATGCGTGAGTTCCTTGAGATCCTCTTGTCCAAAGAGGGCCATGACGTGGTCTGTGTGGATAGTGGCGAGCCTGCAGTTCAACTCTCCCGGGAAAACGGGGATTTCGACTTGGTGATTACCGACCTCAAGATGCCGCGGGTCGGGGGCATTGAAGTGTTGGAAAGTTTTAAACGATCCGCCCCTGAGATCGAAGTGATCGTGATGACAGCCTACTCCACCACGGAGACAGCGATTCAGGCGATGAAAAAGGGAGCCTACGACTACTTGTCCAAGCCATTCCAAGTGGACGAAATCCGAGTCATCGTTGAGAAATGCTTGGAAAAACGAGCGCTTAGCATTGAAAATCGACGGCTTCGATCCGAGCTACGCGATCGGTACCGCTTTGATAAGTTGTTGGGCAAAAGTGCGCCAATTCAACAAGTGTTTGACATCATTCAACGCGTTTCCCGTTCCAGGGCATCGGTGTTGGTTTCGGGAGAAACCGGTACAGGAAAAGAGTTGATTGCCCGAGCCATCCACTTCAACAGCCCGAGGAAGGATCGCCCTTTCATTGTGGTTAATTGCGGTGCAATTCCCGACCAACTCATGGAGAGTGAGCTCTTTGGGCACGTCAAAGGCAGCTTTACGGGCGCTGTGGCGACCAAGAAGGGTCTGTTTGATGAAGCCAGTGGTGGCACATTGTTTCTCGACGAAATAGGTGAAATGGGACTGCAGGTACAGGTCAAGCTCTTGCGCGCGTTGCAAGAGCGAAAAATCAAACCGGTGGGGGGCTTGCGAGAAAGGGAAGTTGACGTTCGGATCATTGCAGCGACCAATCGAAATCTGGAAGAAGAAGTGGCCAATCGAACCTTTCGAGACGATCTCTATTATCGACTCAATGTCATTGGCCTAACCGTGCCTCCATTGCGGGATCGGCGAGAAGACATACCGCTTCTTGCTCACCACTTCTTGGAGAAGTTCGCGCAAGAAATGGCCAAGCCTCTACGTGGTTTTGAACCCGATGTGTTGGAAGCGCTTTGTGCCTACAAGTACAGTGGCAACGTGCGTGAATTGGAGAACATTGTCGAACATGCGGTTACCTTTGAATTGGGCGACGCCATTTCCGTCAGCAGCTTGCCTGCGTCGGTTCTTCAACCCAGGCAGGACACCCCCAGTTGGATAGGGCGGATCGATCTGACCAACCAAGGCCTCGATATGGAAGGGTTGCTTTCGGATATTGAGCGGCGGTATCTGCTCGAGGCGTTGCGTCTGACACGGGGCGTAAAAACCGACGCTGCCAAGTTGTTGAACATCAGTTTTCGAAGCATTCGATACAAGCTCGAAAAGTACAACATCTCCGATATCGACATCCAACGTTATCAGTAGAATCGAGGGCCTGTCGTTCTAACATTGAGACCGGATCTGTGCTACATGCTCATGCAACGGCACAAGCGAGACCGTTCATGATGAACAACGAAACCATGCGGCAAAACGATCCGAGCCTGCTGTTGTCGGGTCCCTTGGATTTTGTCCGAAACAAAGCGGGTGCGGTGGCCGTTCTCGCCATCGCCAACGCCACGTTGTCATTCTTGGTTCGTAGAGGAGGCGACTCCACCGAGCCTGTTTGGTTGACCTTCGCTATCCTGATCCCCACAGCTCTTCTTTCTACCTATGGGATTTTTCTTTGCCTGGGTGTGTTGGCCAACTCTCGAGCTATTGTGTCCGAATTGGGGGCAGTCGGGCGTGTTCTTAATCGACTGGCTGGCGCATTTGTCGTGTTGGCTGGCGCAATCTGTGTACCTGCATTTTTCTCATGGTTCGCGACCGATTCTTGGGTCACGCTGGCTTTTACGTTGGTGGGCCATGTGGTTGCAGTCGGGATTGCGTTCAGTATTCCCACCTTGCTGATCGCTGGGTTCATGGACTTCTGGCGGGCACGAAGGCGACTCAGATTCCTTGATGGACTTGCCATCGCTTTGGGATTTATTTTCGCTCTACCCGCCATCGGGATCTACGTGGAGTCGACAGCGGCGTTGTACACCAGTATGGGATCTTGGTACGTCGCGGCACTTCAAGTATTGGGTGTTGTGCTTATTCTAGCCGCTCTCATAATCGTTCCTCTCCCTTTTCTTGGTTTGTATCGGACGCAAAAGCCCCGCCCTCATTGGCGGGTGTCTCCTGTCGCCACGGCCGTGTTTGTCGCAACCCTGGTGCTCGGTGTGGGAGGTACTCTCTACGGCTGGCAATCGATCAAACACGAGCGGGTTCATCTCAAGACCCAGGTCGACGACGACATTGTGTACTTGCCTCCGCCGTCTGTGCTCAAGATGTCGTCACTGGGGTATGGGCCCACTTGGGGAGACATGCTCTTTGTGCGAACGCACGCTTATTACTTACGTCATATGTATGGGGACCAGATTTTTCGTTGGCTGGAGACGTATTCTGATGCGGTCATCAACTTGGATCCCGATAACCGTGAAATTTATTATTGGGCCAGTCAGGTGGTTCGGTACGGCCAAACAGTCAGTGAAGAGATTATCGCCCGATCCAATCAATTTGCTGAAAAAGGGCTGGAGAGATTTCCGGACGATGCGCGGCTCTATGCACACGTGGGATTCAATCTCTATTTTGAGCTCCGTCCCATGCTTTTGGATCGAGAACAAGTCTTGCGCGACAAAATCGATGCTACAAGCGATCCGGCAGAACGAGACCGTGCGTTGGATGAGATGAACGGCATTCGGCGACAGCGCATCGAATTGGAAGAACAAGCGTTGGTGCATTACACCACCGCTGCGATGTTGCCACACAGTACCGTCGATCCGGTCTTTCTCTTTGATTTGTACATCAAGCAAGATCAAACGGAAGCGGCGGTACATATCGCCCGGTCATTGTATTTCGACGTGAGTCCGCAGAATCGAGCCCAACTCTTGGAGCGACTCAAGATCGCGGGCCGAGACACGGAAGCCAGTGAGCTTCAGCAAGCCGAGGAAATGTACAAAGAAGAAATGCCCTTCATAAGCCCCGAACTCTACCGCATGGTGGGATCGGCCAATGAGTTGACGGTTCCACAGCGTTGGGATCGCCTGGGCGAATTTTTTGAGGCATTGGATAAGCTTCGAAGTCCAGCGATGTTGGAAGGGGATGACACGTGATTCAAGGAAAACGGATCCTGATCACCGGTGGTGCGGGTTTTATTGGTACGACCCTAGCGTTACGGCTGTATCGGGACAACGACATTGTTATTTTGGACAACATGTCACGCAATGCGCTGGTTGGAACGCCACTCGAACAAGCACCCAATGTGACCATCATTCAGGGTGATGTACGCGATGAGAATTGTGTGCGTGATGCGGTGGATGGGGTACAGCACGTGATTCATCTGGCCTCGATTGCCGGTGTTGATACCGTGATGCAAAAGCCTGTGCAGACCATGGAGGTGTGTCTGTATGGAACTGTCAATGTGTTGCATAGCTGTCGGGAGAGCGGGAGCATAGAGCGCTTTATTGATTTCAGCACCAGCGAGGTGTTCGGACGCTATGCCTACAATGTGGGCGAAGGAGACGTAACAACGCTGGGTGCTGTGGGAGAGGCTCGTTGGACCTATGCGGTCAGCAAGTTGGCCACGGAACATCTGACGTACAACTATCACAAGCAATATGGCCTACCGACGGTGGCTGTTCGCCCCTTTAATATCTACGGCCCTAGACAAGTGGGAATGGGTGCTATTCATCATTTCATTCGACAGGCATTGGCAGGTGAGGACATCACCGTTCACAACGACGGGAGTCAGATCCGATCTTGGTGCTATATCGACGACATCGTCGATGGGGTGTTCTTGGCGCTGACCAAAGAAGAAGCGGTGGGACACACCTTCAACATCGGCAATCCGCGCAGCACTCTGACCATTTACAACCTGGCGCGGGAGATTGTGCGTCTGTCTGGTTCCACCTCAACCATTCGCTTTGTGCCGTGGAACCACACGGACGTGGAATTGCGCATTCCGAACATCGACAAAGCCCGCAGCTTGCTTGGGTTCGAGCCCACAATCGACTTGGAAGAGGGGCTTGTCAAAACTATTGATTGGTACCGAGAGAGCATGCGGGGATGATGAACGATCGCATACCATTGATGAAGTTGTCGCTTGGGGAGAGCGAGTTGGATCGGATCGCTCAGGTACTCCAAAGTGGTCAGTTGGTCCAGGCTGGGACCGTTCAACAATTTGAACAGAGGCTTCAAGAGTGTCTGTATGTGGACTACGCTGTCGCGGTGTCCAGTGGAACGTTGGCGCTTCAAGTGGCGCTTCTTGCGTTGGGGGTGGGCGAGGGAGACGATGTCGTCGTACCGGACTTCTGTTTTCCATCTGTGGCTGCGGCCGTGTTGGCGGTTGGTGGCAATTGTGTGTTGTGTGATATCGACCCCTTGTCGTTCAACAGCGGGCTTGCCCAGATTGAACGCGCGCTCACGCCGCACACCAAAGTGGTCATCCTCGTTCATCAATTTGGTGTGCCAGCAGGGGCGAAGGAATTGGTATCGGCGTTGCCGTGTGTGGTGTTGGAGGATGCGGCTTGTGCGCTGGGCGCCATGGACAATGGGCGGCCCTGTGGGACCTGGGCTGATGCGGGGTGCTTTTCCTTTCACCCTCGAAAGATCATCACGAGCGGTGAAGGCGGGCTAATTTGTACGAACAATGAGGAATTGGCCGATCAATTCCGAACCTTACGAAATCACGGCATGCGTCCCAGCACCATCGGTGTGGAATTCGAAAAGATTGGGTTGTCGGCGCGCATGACAGAGCTCCATGCGGCGGTGGGCTTGGCTCAAGTCGACCAATTAGATGCACTGATTGAAGGCCGAAACCGGGTGGCTCAATGGTATCGAGAGGCGTTGGACGGCGTGGATGGGTTGATTGTCTCGGATGCGACATGGCATCCGGATCGGGTGTATCAATCGCTGGTGATTCGCGTTGAAACGCCTCACTTGCGGGATCGCCTGATGACCACGTTACGAGAGCGTGGTATCGAGTCTACGTTGGGTACCTACGCCATCCATCAGCAATCGGCCTTTGCCGAGCGATGTCAGCGAGCTAAAGACGGGTTGTTGGAATCGGCAAGAGCCCAGGCAGAGACCCTGACGTTGCCCTTGTGGGCCAGCATGTCCCAAGGCCAAGTTGACCGCGTTGTTCAGGGATTACGTGAGGGTTCGTGTTGAGGAAAAAGATGGCGACTCAGGAGACGCATTGTCGGTGACTAATTCCCATGGATCGGATGGTTCCGTTCTTCACGTAGAGGGGCTCCGAAAGAGCTTTGGCGTGGTGGAATTAGAACGCTTGCTCGCATTGAAACCGAGTGAAATGTTTCGCTCGGTTGAAGCGGTGCGCAACGTGGGATTTACGGTCCAAGCGGGTGAGGTGTACGGTTTTTTGGGTCCCAATGGTGCTGGCAAAACCACCACCATTAAAGTTTGCATGGATCTGATTAAAGCCACCGAGGGAACCGTCCGGGTGTTCGGTTGTGATCCACGGAACCGCAAAGCCAAACAGCGTGTTGGTTATCTGCCAGAGCATCCCTACTTCTACGATTATCTAAAACCACAGGAGATTTTGGAGTTCTTTGGTCGGGTCTTTGGAATTGACCGAGGAACACGCAAAAAGCGAATCGATGCGCTCTTGGATCGCGTGGGTCTCACACACGCACGCAATCGCCCGCTTCGAAAGTTCTCCAAAGGCATGCTGCAGCGCTTGGGTATCGCGCAAGCCCTCATTAATGAACCCGATTTGCTGGTGCTTGATGAGCCGCTCAGTGGTCTGGATCCGATGGGCCGAAAAGAGATCCGAGACATTATCATCGAGCAGCGGGACCGGGGGGCGACCATCTTTTTCTCGTCTCACATCCTGAGCGACATCGAACATCTGTGTGATCGGGTCGCGATTGTTCATCACGGAAATGTGGTGAGTGAGGGGACCTTGGAAGAGTTGCTCCTGTCGGAGAAACGTCAAACAGAGCTACTCATTCGTGCGGAGCCAGTGCAGATTGACCCCGTATTGTCCACATTGGGGGTCAAAGCCGTTCGATTGGGTGCATCCAGTCGGATTGTGATCGACACCGAGCGGGTTCGAGAAGCGATTGAGTCCGTGTATACTGCCGGCGGGACCATAGAGCAGGTCCAACCCCACCGAGATTCGTTGGAAGACTTGTTTGTTCGGGCCACGGTAGGCAAGTCATGATCGGTCGTATTCTGGCTGTTGCCGCCAACACCCGCAAAGAAGCCTATCGAAATCGCGCGTTCTTGGTTCTTGTGTTGTTGGGGCTTTTCCTCAATGGGGCGGGGTTGTTGCTCTCCAAACTGGCCGTACGCAATCAAGCCACCAAAGTGATTCAAGATTTTGGTTACTTTTCAGTGGCTATCGTGTGTGCGATGACCGCGATCATGCTCGGGATTATCTTGCTTCACAAAGAGCTTGATAAGAAGACGATCTACACCATTGTCTCGAAGCCAATCGCCCGTTTCGAGATAGTGTTGGGCAAGTTTTGGGGATTGCTGACGCTCTTGGTGCTCTTGGTCATCGGCTTGGGGATCCCTTGGATTGCGACCCTTTGGTACCATGACGCCTTGCATGTGGGTGGGGCGGCCATTTGGGACGATTGTTTGATGGGCATGGTTCTCATGATCGGTGAGGCGATGATCGTTTTGGGTGTTGCCTTGCTTTTCTCGAGTTGGACGCGTCCTTTTCTGGCCGGTGTATTCACGTTTGGTTACTTCGTGATGGGTCGAAACATGTATTTGCTTCGGGAATACTTGGATGCTGCGAAAGGCCCGTTGGCAGAACCAGGTCCATTGAGAAACATCGCCAATGGATTCACGTACATCGTGCCGGATCTTGATGTCTTTAACGTGAGTGGCGAAATCGCGCTGGGTATCGATGTTCATGGGGGCTATGTGCTGGCTTCTACGGGGTATGCGGTGGCATTTACGGCGGTGTTCTTGGCGCTCGCAGCGCTCTTCTTTTCTCGTCGAGACCTAGGGTAGGGTTGATCCGAGTGATTCGTTTTATGAAACGTCCCATGGTGTTGGTCCTGATCGCTGTTGCGGTGGGGCTGGGTGGCGTCTGGCTGAAAGTGCGGATCGAGGCCGGGGCGAGTCTGTCCCAGGCACAAGCGTTGGAAGAAGCCGGCGATATTTCGTTTGCGGTCGTGTGCTATCGACGAACGATTCGTTGGTATACACCGGGATCAGCACCTGTACAGACCGCCGTGACTCGTCTTCAAGAATTGGGACGGCTACTGGAAGAGTCCGGAGATCAGTCGGAGGCCCTCTTGGCGTACCGCGCATTGCGCACCGGGATCCTGGGCGTACAAAGTGTGTTTCAGCCTTACGAGGATGATTTGAAGGCGGCCAATCAGCGGATAGCGCAGTTGATGGCGCTAGAGGAAATGAGTGGTACGTCACAAGCCAACACAACGCGCGCGGCTCGAGAGGCACACCACACGTCGTTGCTCGAAAAGAATCATGCTCCCGCTGTCGGATGGTCGCTGGTCGCTGTGTTTGGGTTTCTGCTGTGGTGTGGTTGTTTGATGGGATTGGTTCGGAATGGATTCGACGATGTCACGGGACACCTCATCGGATCCAAAGCGGCCCCATGGGGGGTTGGGGTTGTGATTTCGGCCTGCTCTTGGATGACCAGTCTGGCATTGGCATGAACGCGAGGTTGTAATTGTCGTGGGGTTCGCTGACCGGTTGAAAACGGACTTGAGTTGGTTCTTTTCCGAGTTTCATTTGCGAACCGTGCCCCTGTGCGCTACTGCTGGGATCGCATGAAGAATTCTTTTCAATATGCTTTGCTGACCGACGTCGGTCGTGTACGAGAAAAAAACGAAGACAGCGCGGTGGTGTTGTCCGATCACAATGTGGTTGTCGTGGCGGATGGAATGGGCGGACACAATCGTGGTGATGTGGCCAGTCAAATCTGTGTGGAGTCCATCCGCAATTCTTACGACGATAAACGCTTGATTCGTCATTGGAACAAGACCCACAAGCAACACCGAAAAGAAAAGGGAGTGGATAGAATCCGCCAATCCTTTGATGAGTATCGATTGTGGAAATCCGTTGAGGAGTCCAATCGACAAATTCACAAGACCGCTCATCAGCATGCCCACCTCAAAGATATGGGCACCACGGTTGTGGCTTGTGTGTTTTGTAGCTCACGGGTCTATGTCGCCACGGTGGGAGACAGTCGCGTCTATCGAATACGTGATGGGAAAATCAGCCAGATTACCGAAGATCATTCGTTGGCCAATGAATACGTGAAAATGAAGATCCTTCGCAAAGAAGACCTTCCTCGGTTCCCTTTCAAGAACATCATTGTGCGCGCGTTGGGTCTAAGTGAGTATGTGGAGGTCGATACATTGTATCGGACCACACGTTCCGGAGATGTCTATTTGTTGTGCAGCGATGGCTTGACAGATCTCATTGACGACGAGACGATTTGCGACTTGGTACTCTCGGCTGACAATTTGGACGATGGGTGCAAGGACTTGGTGGACAAAGCCAACGGTGCTGGAGGCATCGACAACATAACAGTGCTCTTGGCTCGTGTGCCGTAAATCGTGCACATGTCCTGAGAGTTCCGATGCAATGCAGGTCTTAAAAAAAATGGAAACTATCAGCTCAAGTACCTACCCGTCGCTAGTCATCCCATGGCGCAAAGCCATGATGTGTTGTCTGTTGGTCGGTTTGGTTGGACTCAGTGGATGCTCCAACCCCTGCGAAGAGTTTGCACAGCGGATGTGTGACAAGGCGGGGTCGGACAAGTTGGCGTGCGAGACTCAGTGGGTACCCACAGACGATCCCAACAAGATGGAGAAAACACACGCACGGTGCGAACGCATCAAGGACGTTGTGGTGTCATGCGCTGAACTCAAAGAAGTAGCAAGGCATGCTTCCGATGAAGATCGACTGGCATGCAAACAGAATCTTGAGTTCATCCGAGCCCTCGAAAAGCAGACCGAGTAAGGGGCTATCGCGGCTATGATCGTGGGATATGACCGTCACTTTGTGATGAAACGACATTCGGATTTCTATCGGTGAAACAATTTGGGAAATACACCTTGGTCGAAAAGATCGGGGCTGGCGGCATGGCTGAAATATGGCGCGCTAGCCTGAGCGGTGCCGATGGATTTGAAAAGCAGGTCGTTATTAAGCAGATTTTGCCTCAATACGCCCGGAGTCGTTCCTTCATCACCATGTTCGTTCAAGAGGCGAAAGTGGCCAGCCACATTCAACACCCGAATGTGGTTCAAATTTACGAGTTGGGCCAGGAGAGCGGACAATATTTTATCGCGATGGAGTACGTTCCAGGCCACGATCTCTTGGCGATTTTGGAGCGCGCCAGCCACCTGAAACGGCACATTCCTCTCGAACTCAGTCTCTTCATCGCGGGCGAAGTGTGCAAGGGCCTCGAAGAAGCACACCATGCAACGGACGCAAAAGGGCAGTTGTTGAACATCATTCACCGGGACGTATCACCGGCCAACATCTTGGTGAGTCGAGATGGGGATGTGAAGTTGACCGATTTTGGTGTGGCGCGCGCCAGCCTGGAAGGAAAAACCATTGGTGTGACTGGTCAATTGCAAGGGAAATTGGGGTACATGTCACCGGAGCAAGTCGCCTCACAAACCACGGATTTCCGAAGCGATTTGTTCTCCTTGGGAATCGTTTTGTTCGAATGCATCACCCACCAGCGCTTGTTTATTGGCACGAATGACATCGCCACGTTGGCCAAAGTACGCAATGCGGACATCGAAACCTCGCTTTCGGCACACCCAAATTTGCCGACTCCCGTGGTGTCTATTCTGCGTAAGGCGTTGGCAAAAACACCGAAGGCTCGATACAGCTCAGCCCAAGCCATGGAAGAGGAAATCGGTCAATATCTGTTCGACAACCAACTTCGCGTCACACGTCGCGGACTGGGGTCTTTTGTTAGAGAGCTCTTCGAAACGCCCGTGGAAATCATTGAATTGACGCCCTTGGAGATCGGTTCGGATGTGGTCTTGGACACGGACAGCGACAACGACAGCACGTGGTCTACCTCGGAGCGCACGGTTCCGTCATCACCTTCTGCTGGCGCGGGCTTGGAAAAAAGCACCTTTCGATTCCGTTCATCTGCAGGCCAAGAGTTCGGTCCAGTGACGTTCCCCAACCTATTGAACTTGCTTCGTTCCCACTCGGTGTCCCTCGATGAAATGATCAGCATCAACGAAAAGGACTGGCGGCCCCTTGGAGAAGTGTCATCACTGTCTCATTTGGTCCACGATGCGTACGAATTGGAGTCAGAACGCCTACCGACACAGCAAGGTGTGTTTGGAATTGAAAATACCGCTCAGATCCTCTCGGAGTTGGCGGTCAGGAATGCAACCGGGCGTTTGCAGGTTACATCCGAAGATCGGCTCAAAGAAGTGTTCTTTCGGCGAGGCTACTTGGTGAGTGTGCTGTCCAATTTAAAGAACGAGCTTTTTGGATCGCTTCTTCGAGAACGAGCGATTGTGAGTGAAGACGTGCTTTTGGACGCCATGAAACAAGCACGGGATCACGGGTGGCCTCTGGGCCATTCGCTGGTTCAAATGGGCCACATTCAGCAGTTGGAGTTGTTTCAACTCTTGGACGAGCAATTTCAGGACAAGGTCCATCAACTTTTTGAATGGAAGGATGCCGCCTTTGCGTTTTTCGAAGGGGACGAGCCGGAGGGTGATGCCATTCCATTTCGACTCGAAACCCATAGGGCCATCACTGAAGCGGTTCGGAAAACCGTCTCGGTGGAGATCCTTCAGGGGTTGTATGGTTCGAAAATGGGCCATCACGTGTCTCCTGTTGACGATCGCCCCTTTGACATCACTCAGTTACGGTTGAACAGCAGAGAATACCGGTATCGCAACATTATTGAAGGTCAGTCAGAAACCATCTCCGACATTCTCCAACAGAACACAAAAAGCACCGAAGAGCAGGCATCGCTTTTGCGGGTGCTTTATCTCTTGCACCAAACAGGACATGTGCAAGTCCACAAACCGAAGTGAGCAAATCAATGAAGCAGCGTAACCAGCAAAACCCCGATTCTTGGCCACGCAGCAGGCGAATGGTCGGTTGGGCGTTGATGGTGATTCTGGTCGTCAGTGCTTGTCATAAACCGGATTCGTCTGCACCACAGGCGGCAGGGGTTTCCGGCAAACCGCTTGCAACGTCGCCTTCGGTCGCGCTGTCAACGTCACCAAGCGTATTGGCATTGGCAGAAAAGTGGGGAGCGGGATCGAATGAACAAAGGGAAACGAGTCAAATAACTGCATTATTGACCGGTCTTCGTTCGTCCACAGTGCTTCTGGACAGCACCAAGCCTATTGGACGGGAAGCGCTGATGGGCGAGCAACTCGCCAAGCAGTTGATGGACGCCAAGACGCCACTCCATCTAACGGGATTGGAGGCCGGGTTTCTCATGGCCGATCTGATGCAGGCCCTTGGTATACGAGGAAGGCTGGTCACGGTGTACGGCCATGGTGGAAAGACGTCGCTTCGACGCCGCACCGTGGGTGTCCGATGGGATGATGGCAATCCAAAAGAGATCCGAGGGATCTATAGCGATGGGATCGGTGAGAAGGATGTGTCTGGAGTCATAACCCCGGAGCATCGGAGCGCCATGCTGGATGGAATTACTGCCCTTCATTGGATTGAAACCCATCGCTTTGATCGTGCACTGGATCAAATCGGTGCAGCGCTTAAGCGCGCGCCGGACGACGCGGCGTTGCGATTCTTGCGTGGAAAAGCAGCCTTTCTGAAAGGCGACGCAGAGGCGGGTTTGTTGGATATGGAACAGGCTGTGAATGCCCAAGAAGATGCCAGTGGCCAGCATCAATTGGCCATCGCCTACATCGAAATGGAGCGGTCATTTAAGGCCTATCGTGCATTGCGTCGCGCTGTGACGCTTGATGTGAAGAACGTGGATGCCTGGATTGGGCTGGGTTTCTTGACGTTGGAGCGTTACCAAACGACCGAAAAGGACCAACGCACCGGCATTGTGAAAGAACTGGATGACATCGAAAAGGCACTGATCGCCATTGATCCCGTGCACGCTCGTCTTATCGATTTTCGAGCACGTCGTTTGTTGTTCGACGATCAACGTGAAGAGGCGAAAAGTCTGGTGACAAAAGCCATCGAAACCAGTGAAGATCCGGCTGTGTTGAGGGCCTTTCTCGCCGAGCTTGCAATGCAAGCGGGTGACGCAAAAACAGCGACATCGCAACTGGAGAAAGCGCTCGAAAGCAACCCCGACGAATCGGATCTGTGGCTCTTGTTGGCTTCGTTGTATGGCGATCAGGGGGAGTCGACCAAAGCGATCTCTGCACTGGAACAAGCCGCAAGATCGGCCCCTTTTGATCCACAGATTCATGCGGAGCTTGTTCGTGCCTATCAGACGGTGGGGCAAACCGAAAAGGCGCTTAAGGCTGGCAAGGAGTTGGCCGCACGATTTCCCGGTCGAATAGAGGGCGCTGTGGTGTTGATCGAGCAAGCATTGTTTGCTGAGGACTATGAGCGGGTGGTTGTGCTGGTGAACAAAGCGCTCCAAAAACACCCACAGGACGTCGATCTGCACCAAGCGTTGTTTTTGGCGTACTTTAGTTTGGGTCGAAAAGTAGATGCAAAACAATCGATCGATCGGCTGGTCAAAATCGATCCGAAGAGCCGAATCACTTTGGCTGAGATGTTCATGGAAATGAGTATGTTGGAGCCGGCGCTCTTCCTGCTGGAAGAGCAAGTGGGCGCGGATCCCAGTCAGTCAGAGAATGCAATGAATCTCGCGTTGTTGTATCGACGCCTTCGGCAGACGAAGGATGAACTACGCATACGAGCACTGATGATCAAGCATGCATCGGATCCAAAAGCGGCAGAGGCGCTGTATGAGGACGTGGGCAGGCAGCTCGATGCACTGGAGAAATCGCTCAAAACGAAACCTGAAGACGCCAATGCTCCCTAAATCGACCCAGGAGTTTGAGCTGCAATTAAGTGATGGTTTGGATGCCATTGGTGTTGGGTTGGATGAGGATTGGCTCAGGGCCCTGGAGATCCATGCACGCCTGTTGGAAAAGTGGTCTCAAAAAATTAATTTGATCAGCACGTCGGACGAAACGGGCATCATTGCGCGGCATCTGATTGATTCTCTGGCATTGCTTCGATTGCGCTGTGTCCGTGACTGTTTGGGTCCTGCTGTCGATGTGGGGTCTGGAGCGGGTTTCCCCGGTATTCCCTTGGCCATTGCGTGTCCAGAGGCATGCTGGACGCTGCTCGAGCCCCGACAACGACGGGGCGCGTTCTTGACCCAGGTTCTGGCAGAGGCACGCATCTCCAATGCATCCTGGTCTCAGGGCCGCGTTCCGGCGCCACAGATGCACGGTCAGTATGAACTTGCTGTGAGTCGAGCGACCTTTTCTCCCGATCAAATGATCGATCGAGCAGGAGCATTGCTTAAGGCGGGTGGCTCGTTGATCCTGATGGCAGCCCGTAACCTGGGATTTGATCCACCCGATGGTTGGGCGATGACCGAAGAAAACTGTTTTGAGATCAATGGTGCCCCGCGCTGGATAGCCAGCGTTGTGCGCCACGATTAACTCGTTTTCTTAGTCTTCGACTACTTCGGCGTCCACAACGTTATCTGCATCGACAGCGGCGTCATCGGTGTCCGCATCGCCATTGTCCGTGGCTCCGTCCGACGCTGGATTGCCGGCCGTTTCGTCGGCGTTGACCTCTTGATACATCAACTCAGCGAGCTTGTGAGACGCTTTTGTCAGTGCTTCCATCGCCTGAGACATTTTTTCGGAATCTTCCGAATTGAGCGCCTCTTTGGCCTCCTTGATGGCCGTTTCGAGCGATTCCAGATCCGAAGCATCTAGCTTGTCTTTGTAGTCGGCCAAGGATTTTTCCGTTTGGTACACGAGCGTATCGAGTTGGTTTCGAACTTCCACCATCTCGCGACGACTCTTGTCTTCCGCTTCGTGCTCTTTGGCATCATCGACCATACGGTCGATTTCACCTTGGTCCAAACCGCTGGAGTTTGTGATGGTGATGGATTGATCCCGCCCCGTCGCCTTGTCGGCAGCGCCCACCTTCAAGATCCCGTTGGCGTCGATGTCAAAGCTGACTTCGACTTGTGGGATCCCACGGGGAGCGGCCGGAATATTGTCCAAATGGAATTTACCCAGCGTGCGGTTGTGGGCTGCCATTTCACGCTCTCCTTGGAGAATGTGAATCTCAACCGACGGTTGGTTGTCTGCAGCGGTAGAGAACACCTCTGTTTTGCGAGCGGGAATGGTTGTATTGCGTTTGATAAGGTGGGTCATGACGCCGCCCAATGTTTCAATACCCAGACTCAGTGGTGTGACGTCGAGCAACAAGATGTCTTTGACATCACCCGCCAAGACACCGGCTTGAATCGCTGCGCCGATCGCAACCACTTCATCGGGATTCACACCACGATGCGGTTCCTTCCCAAAGAAATTGGTGACCGTTTCCTGCACTTTGGGGATTCGTGTGGAACCACCAACCAGGATCACCTCATCGATGTCAGAAGCCTTCTTTCCGGCATCCTTCAGCGCTTGACGGCAGGGTTTCAATGTCTGCTCTACAAGGGAGTCTATGAGTTGCTCCAGCTTGGCCCGTGACAATCTCAAATTGAGGTGTTTGGGACCGTTTGAGTCTGCTGTCAGGAAAGGCAAGTTGATGTCTGTTTCCATGGTGGAAGACAGTTCGATCTTGGCTTTCTCTGCCGCCTCACGGAGACGTTGAAGGACCATCTTGTCAGTGGACACGTCAATGCCTTGGTCTTTCTTGAATTCGGCGATCAAATAGTCGATCACTTTTTCGTCGACGTTGTCCCCACCCAAATGGGTGTCACCGGCGGTAGACATCACCTCCACCACATTCTCACCGACTTCCAAGATGGAGACGTCGAATGTTCCGCCACCGAAGTCGTACACAGCGATGAGCTGGTCATCTTTCTTGTCGAGTCCATATGCCAACGCGGCAGCGGTGGGCTCGTTGATGATTCTCTTCACCTCGAGACCCGCGATTTTACCGGCGTCTTTGGTGGCTTGGCGTTGGCTGTCATTGAAGTACGCTGGGACCGTAATGACGGCTTCGGTCACATCTTCACCCAGGTACTTTTCTGCTGATCGTTTGAGTTTTTGGAGGATGCGGGCGCTGATTTCAGAAGGCGAGTACTGTTTGTCTCGCACGGTGAACTGTACATCACCATTTTTCGCAGAGTCCATCAGGAAGGGGATACGATCCACATCGCCTTTGACCTCATTGAATTTCGAACCAATGAAGCGCTTTGCCGAATAAATGGTATTCTCGGGATTTGTGACGGCTTGTCGACGAGCGACTTGACCGACCAATATGGAATCGTTTTCGTCGAATGCAACGACGGACGGCGTGGTTCGTGCTCCTTCTTCGTTGAGGATCACTTTGGGATCGCCACCTTCCATTACTGCCACAACTGAGTTTGTGGTGCCTAAGTCGATTCCGATGATTTTGCCCATGGTCTGTCTCTCCCTCTTATACTGGTCATTCGGTTTTGGCATTCTGTTGCATGCAACCTTCATTCAGGTTTGCCGCAACTCCATAAAGGCTCGAGAAACATAGGGAGACTTTGATCTGTGTCAAGGGATAAGCTGGTCTTTTGCGTGTCGACGGCATACACCCTACGTGTGATGAAGCGGTTATTGATGACGAAAAGGGTCAGCGGACATTCTTTTTTTGCTCTGGTGTGTGTGTGGCTAATGGCATGCAGCCATTCCATGGAGCCCGTGCAGACCTGGTCTCGTGCCAGTCGCGCTCCCGGCGACACGGGGAGGCCCGTATTGTGGTTGTCACCCAGTCAATTCGAACTGTCGATGGCTATGGACGACACCGACTTGTTTGAGAGGGTGACCATTGGAACCCTGGATTCGCCTCAAGATACAGGATGGTGCGTGTTGGAGAGGATGGCCAAGCAA
>Ga0114996_10000317_pt1 | contig 67558 bp, 73 predicted proteins | sample ArcticOcean_MG_C_4_FD_87039 | JGI IMG/M metagenome (GOLD analysis project Ga0114996, IMG submission 87039) | Marine microbial communities from western Arctic Ocean - ArcticOcean_MG_CB4_134 | ecosystem: Environmental > Aquatic > Marine > Oceanic | place: Arctic Ocean: Canada Basin | collected...
CAAGGGAAGGGGCTGATGCTTGGAAGTAGACCATCCCTTTGAAAGTAGCTCCTCCATCTTCGGTAAAGGTGCCAACACCGGTTGCTCTGAAAGTTGCAATTCCGTCTGCAGCGATAACGAGGCCAGCATTAGGGACCTCTCCATAAAGAGTTCCATCTGCTCTCATTTCAGCTGTATAAGTAGCCATCGTTTTGAGAATTTCTACCCCCGCCAAAATTCCGCTCCCACTTGATACAGTCACTTCGAATTTGGGGAGAGCGCTGTCTGATGGAAGTGTTTTAGTCGCAGTGACTGCCTTGATAGAGCCTAATTTTACACCCGCCATACGTCACCTCTTTTTTTATTTTGCATTTATATGCTTCAAGCATTCTGATGATGGAACGCAGCCTCTTTGAATGGAGGAGATAATTATCATATACTCGCTATCTATTTACAACTTACGCTTACCCTTATTGACGACATGCCGAGGTGATATACCTGCGGTCAACGAGTCTAACGGTTACATGCACAACCGCGTCCCTTATGACATGTATAACTGCTTTTGATGCAGCTGTCCCCGCAAGCCTTGCTCGCAGAACAATGAAGATATCAAACATCAAACGTGTGGACTGGTCCGATGCCTCTCTAGGTGTGTCCGAGCCTGGCATGTCTTACGCCACGGTGATCACCCCAGGGTTCAAGATGATCATGGAGCTTGAGCCGGGTGGAACCGAGTACGTCTTCCACACCAGCATGACCCGCGTGGTGCCCGATCAGCCTACCAAGTAGGAGCTAGCGCACATGACAGACATGAGTGACGCCTTCGCGATTGCACGTGCCATCGACGGTCGACTTGCCGCACTAGCTACCGGCGACGCTGATAATGTGGTGGAGGCGTTCACGGAGGCACTCTACGATTACCGAGGCGACGGCGAGCTTGAGGTCTTTGTGGAGCTATGCCAGGGTCTACTGGAGGAAGCATGTGGCACCCTTGACGGCGATGCCGTTGAAGGTCGATGCTTTCGCGCGATAGATTCCGTCTTCAGCAGTGGCTGATTCGCCTTATTACCCCCCCCGCCCGTGGTGTACACTGCTCCTATGACGACACAACCTGAATCCGCTCGAAAAAAATCAGTGGTGGCCGTGGTGCGCTCCACGCCGGAAACGGTGCTGGATGATGTAGGCAAGGTCATGCGACTGGCCGGCTACCAGCAGATACTCCCCGCAGACACGCAAGTCATGCTCAAAATCAACATCTCCTGGCAGCACTGGTACCCCGCCTGCTCCACATCGCCGTGGCAGCTTGAGGGTGTGGTCAAAACGCTGCGTGAGGACGGCTACACGGACCTCGTTGGGGCTCACAACGGCACAGTGGTCGTCGATTCGTACGAGGGCGAGGTCGCCAACAAGCACAAGGCCGTCACCGATAAGATGAACGTGCCCACGGTCCACCTGGACGTGGAGCCAAACAAGTGGGTGACCTACAAGCCAAAGGGCGAGATGCTGGTGCTCGACAAGATTTTCCCGGAGGGGATCACCATTCCGGAGAGTTTTGAGGGCAAGAGCATCATCCAACTCCCCACCATGAAGACCCACGTGTTCACTACCATGACGGGCGCAATGAAGAACGCCTTTGGCGGACTGTTGAACCGCAAGCGCCACTGGACCCACTCTGTCATTCATGAAACCCTGGTTGATTTATTGACTATCCAGCAGGAGATACACCCCGGCCTCTTCGCGGTGATGGACGGCACCTTTGCCGGCGACGGCCCCGGTCCAAGGGCGATGCGATGGCACATCCCCGGCGTGCTGCTTGCCTCCGCCGACCAGGTAGCTATCGATGCTGTGGCCGCCAAGATGATGGGCTTGAACCCCATGGACATCAAGTTCATCCGACTTGCCCATGAGCGTGGCTTGGGCTGCGGCGACCCCGATGAGATAGAGGTTGTTGGTGAGGATATCTCAGAAGTGAACCTCGGGTTCCAGACGGTGCAGAACACCTTTGCCAGCCGAGGGCAGAAACTCATCTACTGGGGGCCGCTGAAGTTCCTTGAGAAGCTGTGGCTCCGCTCTCCGCTGGTGCCTCTGGCTTACCTGGCGTCCAACGTGTACCACAACGGCTACTGGCGCACCTTCAAGGGCAAGAAGCGCATCCGCGAAGCTCTCAAGACCCCCTGGGGCAAGCTCTTCTCCAGCTATTAAGCTCTCACCATCGCAACGCGTAATGTCATTCTGAGCGTAGCGAAGAATCCGGATTCATCGTCGTTTCCTCCTCAGAATGACAAAACGCGGGTAGGCTCATCAAACCACCAGAAGACCGGATTTTGAATAGTAATGTTGTAATAAAAACAACCAACGCCACGTAGAGTGAGGTCTTGGGGATAGTGAGAAAATTTGGTTGCCCGTCAGGGAATACGGGTCCAGGGTTAAACCCTGAGGGCTAAGCCCTGGCTGAGTGGAGCGCGATGCTGCCCAGCATCAGGTTTCGGTAGCTGACGTCGCTGAACCCCGCAGCCTGCATAGCAGCCACAAGCTCCCTCGGCGTCAAGTATCGCTGTACGGAGTTCGGTAGGTATTGGTACGCCGTCCGACTCCCCGATAGCGCCCAGCCCACCAGCGGCAGCATCCCCCGGAACCCTATCGTGTAGATGGCTCGGCTGACGATGTTCTTGGGCTTCACGATGTCCAACACTACCAACCTTCCGCCGGGCTTGAGGACACGTTTGAATTCGGCGAGTCCCAACGGAATGTCGTCCAGGTTGCGAAGGCCGAACCCGATGGTCGCGCAGTCGAAGGTTGCGTCAGGGAACGGCAGCGCCAGTACGTCGCCCTGGAGTGGCGCGACTCGCTCTGTCAGCCCCGCCGCTGCAATTATGGGTTTCGATTTCTGAAGCATGGGGTTGGAGAAGTCGAGGGCGGTGACGTGGGTGGCCTGGGATGCCAGCGCGGCCGCAAGCTTCCCGGTCCCTGACGCCGCGTCCAAAGCTCGGTCGACGTGCTCAGGCGCAGCAAGCCGGACGGCGAGTCGACGCCATGCCTCGTCTCGCCCGAAGGATGCCACGGTGTTGAAGGCGTCGTAGCGCTTGGCGATGCGATCGAACATGCTCTGAACGCGTTGTGGATGACCTGTGCTCACTGGTCTCCGATCAAGTTGACTACGTATTGGTGGCGGGCTTCTTGGCCAGCGTGGATGCTTCCAATGCCTGCTGTGACGTGTACCTGGGTACCCAGCCTGTCTCCTGTTGCAGCTTGCCTATGTCCGCCAACCAGGGCCACCGGATCATATCCAGGCCGCACGCAGGGGAATCGCTCTGGAGCCTCAAGGCCCAGGAGGCCTGCGTCAGCGGGTACAGGATTGATGCTGGCACGGGAATCGCTCTGCGCCCCGCCACCTTGGCTATATGACTATACGGTATCGTGCCTGCTCCCGCCACGTTGTAGACGCCGGAGAATGGCTCATTCAAGCAGAGCCCAAAGACATCCATGAGGTCATCTTCATGGATGAACTGCATCTGAGGGTCTGAGCCGCGGATGCTCACCAATAACGGCTTGGAGAAGGCCTGCGTGATGAAATTGTCGGAGTTTGGGCCCATCACCACGCACCCTCGTAGCGTCGTGACGTGGGTGCCGGAGTAGTCAGCGGCGTAGTCCTGCAGCAACAACTCGGTAGCGGCCTTGTCCTCTGCATACTGGAACCCACGTACGGGCCAGGCGGGCGATTCCTCTGTGAACGCCGCAACGTTGTTCTTGCGAGCGCCGTACACCGTGCTACTGCTGAGGTAGAGAATGTGGGCGATGGCTGCAAATTGGCAACTCTGCAACACTTTGGCAGTTCCACCGACGTTTATCCGACGAGCGGCTTCACGATCCCTGTCGGGCTTCAGCTGGAATGCCAGGTGGACGACGGACTCGACTCCATGTTCTTTGAGGATGTCGTCTATCGGTTGGAGAATGTCTCGTTGGTAGCCGTGTACCTTGGGGTGGGTGGCGTCGACGGGTCGAGCGTCGAGGGCGACAACTTCGTCTACATCGTCGGATGCAGCAAGCCTCGCAACCAGCTTCGAGCCGATCGAGCCTGCCGCGCCGGTGACTGCGATGCGAAGGCCGCTAGCCATCAGGGACTACATCGGTGAAATCGAATCGGAGGGTGCCCAGCCCCTGCACATCGAAAGCCATGCCCACCTTGTGGGTGCCGGGTGTCAGCGAGATGCCTGTGGCGGTAATGGTGGTTGCGCGGTTCATGGCCAGGGTGAAGGGCACGTCTTTGGTGACCTCGGAGAACGAGACCGTCCGGTCGTCCACCGTGAAGTGGGAGTCTTCCATAGGTATCTCTACGCCATCCAGCGATAGGGGCAGCATCCCCCTGGCGTAGCCGGAGCCAAGGGAGTTCTTGATCTGAAATGACAGGCCCTCTGGGGTGGCACACAAGCTACCCTTCACGTAGAGCCTGCGGAGGAGGAATCCCGGAACCGTTATCACTAGGCGTTCTCTTCCATTGTGCGATGCATCTGGTACAGACCCTCTTCTACCGAGATGACCTCAGGTGGCAACAAACGCTCGGTTCCCAGGAGCTTGGTCATCACACAGATCTGGGCGGCGCGCTCCACCAGTACCGCCACGTCCATCGCCGCATCCAGGTCGTGTCCTACAGCTACCAGGCCATGGTTGCTCAGGAGCGCCGCGCTCCGACCTTCCAACGCCTCACATGCACTCTGGGCCAACTCCTCACTTCCGGGGGGCTGGTACGGTGCAACGCGCACTTCGCCGCCAACCACCACCACCACCTCGTCGATGACCGGTGGGATCGCGATGTTGCTGACTGCGCAGACGCTGGCGTATACGGAGTGGGTATGCACAACGGAACGTACGTCGCGACGAGCGTTGTAAACCGCAACGTGGAGCATGGTTTCCGACGATGGAGGAAGGTCACCGAAAATCGGGTCGCCCTCGAAGTCGATGATGGGGATATCCGCCGCGGTCATGGAACGATAGGCACGACGGCTCGGGGTAATGGCGAGCAATGGGGTTTCGCCTGGAATCAGAAGGCTGACGTTGCCGCTGGCCCCGGAGACCAGGCCCTGTCGAGCCAACTCCTGAGCCGTGTCCAGCACTGCAGTACGCTCTGCCAGCCAAAAATCCGACGCCATTGAATCCCCCTGCGATTAACTGCAGCTTATTGTAGCCTTCGAAGGCAGGACTTGTCCTGCACCCATATGACCTGACTGTTACCCTTAAAGCTGGCTCTTGGTACTCTTGATGCTTAGCGTGTTGAAGGGTACCAAAAAGGGGCTGAGCCCCTTAAAGGAAGCCCTGAAGCCGCTCCTGCGCCTCAACCCAACGGCCGTAGTGCTCCTCGTACTCTGCCGCTGCTACCGGTTGTGGTTCCACCGTTGTAAGCGTGGCGGATGCGTTCGCTGCCAGCCCGGCAAGGTCCGGGTTACTCGATAGCGACGCCCCTGCGATGAGCGCCGCCCCGATAGCGCTGGCGTCAGGCGTAGATGAGACGTTGATCGATCGACCAAGCACGTCGGCGAGTATCTGGTTGAATAGCTTGGTTCGGGTCATCCCCCCACACACAGCGATGTTGCTGATTGCGCTATCGGTCACTTCTTCCAACATTGAACACGAGCCACGCACGGCATACGCAATGTTCTCCATCGCGCCGCGCGCCAAGTGCCCCTGACCGTATTCGCTGAAGGTGGTCGGCACAGGGAAGATGAACCCGCCAGGCCGCAACCCGGGCTGCGATAGATGCAGTGGCGCAGGTCCAAGCAGCGCCAGTAAGCCGTCGGAGCCGGGAGCCACGTTGTTGGCCATCCCCTCCATCGCCTGATACGCATCGTCAGCGGTACCGAAAACGAGGTCGCGGAGCCATCGATACGCGTTCCCGCCGTCTCCCGCATTCGCTTCGGCAATCCAGCGGCCAGGTACGATGTGCCTACCTACCCATGTGCGCTTCCTCGTATCTGGTTGGGGAGTTGCAGTGACGGCCTGCGCGGTCACGCTCCACCCGGCGACTACCCCCACGGAACCTCGCTCAACAACGCCCATGGCCAGGAGCCCGCATTGCGTGTCAGGGCCAGCGACCACCACAGGTGTGCCTGGCTTCAGTCCGGTGGCTTCAGCTATAGCCTTGGTCACCCCACCCAACGATGTGCCAGGAGCAGTGAGGGTGGGAAAACAGTCGTTGCGAACACCAAGCTGGGACATCAGCTGTATGGCCCACTCGCCGGATGCAACGTCCAGCAGACCCGCTTCTTCCGCCAGCGTCTCGTTCCCTGCAACCTCCCCGGTCAATCGATACGCCACCCAGTCGCCCAGGGTTAACACGGTAGCGATGCGGGCGTACACCTCGGGGCGATTGGCCTGGAACCACCGTAGCTTGGCTGGAGCGAAGAAGAACGACGGCAGATGACCTGTGGTGCTGTAGACCATGTCGCCGAACTCCTCGTCCAGCGCCACGCCCTCAAAGACCGCGCGGAGGTCAAGGTTGGGGCCTAGATAGAGCGGGTTACCACTGTTATCCAGCATCCCGATACCCTGTCGTTGGCAGGTGATGCCGATCGCCGTCACTGAGTTTCCTGTAATGTTTGTAGAATGTAATGTTTGATTGATCAAATTCAGAATGGTGTTCCACAACTCGTCTGGAATGAACTCCCGAGTCAGCTCCGATGCGTCGTCTGGTGTGACGTATGCCGTGGCCGCGAAGGACGATGCCAGCACGCGACCCTTCTCATCGGTCAACACGACCTTCATCGAGCTTGTGCCGACGTCGATGGCGAGGAGTGTTTGTTGCTGAGTGCTCATTTGCCCTGTCCTACGAAACGGAGGAGGTCACGGGTGATCATCTGGGAGTATCGCTCAATGGTTTCAGCCGTCGCACCACCGATGTGTGGCGTCAGGACCACGTTGTCGAGGTTGAGCAGCGGGTTGTTTGGCACAACGGGGTGAGTCTCATACACGTCCAGCGCGGCTCCTGCGATGCTCTTGCTTTTGAGCGCTGCCACAAGGGCCGCTTCATCTACCAACGTCGCTGATGCCGTGTTAATGAGGTAACTGGTCGACTGCATCAGAGCCAGTTGATTCGCACCAATCATGCCAATGGTCCCTGGAGTCTCAGGCACATGTAACGTTACAACATTACTGTTAGAAAGAAGCTCTTCCAAAGGGGCTATGGCAACATACTTCGGGGCCGTAGCGAACGGGTCATAACCCATAACCTGCATGCCCAGTGCGTGGCCTAACCGAGCTACTTTCTTCCCGATAACGCCCAGCCCCACAACCCCCAAGGTCTTGCCTGCAAGCTCAACGCCGCGAAGCTTCGTGTACGGCGTAAGCGGGTCTTCCCAGCTACCACTGCTGACGTATGCATGGGCAGTTGGGATGCGACGTGCCAGGGCGAAAGCCAGTCCTATCGTCATCTCTGCCACGGCGTTGGCGTTGCGGCCCGGCGTGTTGGCCACGACTACACCGCGCGCAGCAGCAGCATCTATGTCGACCTGATTGGTAGCGGTGCGGCAAAGCCCGATAAAACGCAACGGAGAAGGGTCATCGAAGACTTCATCGAAAAGGAAATCCAACTCCACAACAACCGCCTCAATCGCCTCGTTGGCTAGCCGAACCGCCAACTCTGCGGGGTCCCATAGTCGCTCGGTCTCCGTCCACGGCTCGTATATGACGTCCATGCGTTTGCGTAGTCGGTCCAACGACTCCGGGGCGAATGGGGCAAGGACGAGGGCTTTCACGGCGGGCTCTACCTACCTGACCTGGGTTTGCATCAACTGGAATGCGCGCTCACCAAGCAGTCGCACGTCCTCCGGAGGCGGTTCAGGTGCCCCGCCAGCCCGTTCCAGCGGACTGCCGGAAGCAAGTTCCTCCTGGGTGACCCAACGCCAGCCGTCGGGGATGCTGGTCACGGGTTGGAGCGGCCTACAGACGTAGATGAAGTCGATGTGCTGGTGGAACCCCGCCACAGGATCGTCGATGTCTTCGATCATAATGGTGAGGGGCGGTTGTAACTGGGTGGGGTAGGACAGTTCAGTCAGCAGGCCGCCGGTGGGCACTACCTCTGCATGTATCCCCGTCTCCTCCTCCACTTCTCGCAGCACAGCTTCAACAGGATCCTCGTTCTCAATCACGTGGCCGCCTGGTGGAAGCCATGCTTTGACCTTGGCGTGCCAGTGAAGCAGCGTAGCGCCGTTCTGGACGACGAACCCGGTGGAAGTGAAGTGTCTGACGGTGGTCATGGATGGCCTTTCGCTGCGTGGATGGGTACGGGCCAGAGTGGCATGCGTCGCCGGGTGATGTCAAGACGAAGCGGGCTACGGGCTTGGTGCGTCGAGTGCCCGTGCGACCTCTGTGGCAGCCATGACGCCGCTTCGCACCGCCGATTCCATGGTGGCTGGCCACCCTGTTTGCGTCCAGTCGCCTGCCAGTACAAGGTTGTCCACCGGCGTTCGCTGCGGCAACCTGTGGGCCTGGGCCCCCGGCGTACACCGGAAGGTGGCGGATAGCTGTTTCACTACAATGAACTGTTCAACCGTTGCCGTCGCGGCTTTGGGGAACACCTTGGCCAACTCTGGTAGGAATATGGCGCGTAAGGCTTCCTTGGTCATTGGAGCGTGTTCCCATGCACCGCTGATAGAGACACACAGATATTGCCCAGGGCCGGATAACCCCTGCATTCGCGATTTGTTGAAAACCCACTGGATGGGGCTGTCTAGAGTCGCCATGAACTCTTCTTCCATGACGGGGCGGTCGTACCACACGTGAATGCCGACGATTGGCGCCCACTCTAGGTTGCTGGCTGGGGCGAAGAACGGGTTGGCGGCGAGTTCGCTCGGAAGCAGCGTAGGCAACGCGTCCCAGGGGACGGCGGAGACTACGGCATCTGCCGGGATGACCTCTGTTCCGGTATCGACGCCAGAAACATTACTATTTGTAATGATGAGCCTTGTGGCCGTGCGACCAGCCAGGACCTGGCCGCCGTGTTGGGTGATGTAGCTCCTGGCGGCGTCGCTGATGAGCTCGGTTAGGCCTACGCGTGAGTAACCGATGTTCGCGCTGGTTCGCCCCTGCAGCAAGCCGTCCTGAAAGGCCATGATGCCCATATAGGCACTGACGTCACTGACAGAATCGTTTAGGACCGGCAGCGTTATGAGGTCCCAGAGCACATCCATCGATCGCTGCGACTGCCCTCGATGCTCCAGCCACTCTCGAAACGTCTGCGCTTCCAGTTCAGCGCGATGCTTTTCTCTGTCGATGAGACGAATGCGCAACATGGCATACCCGGATTTGAGCTTGTCGCGAAATCCAAGGTGGGGAAACGCAATGAAGGACGGCAGCAGATGGAGCGGAGCCGGCAGCAGTGGTGCGGCGGAGAACATGCCCACCTTGCCCTCACCATCAACTACCGGGATACGTAGGTTTTGTTGGAGCGTGGTCTGGTCTAGCACCCCTAGTTGCTGCAGGAAGCCGGTGTATGCGTTGCAACAACCCAGATAAACGTGTTGGCCGTTGTCTACTTCCTGGCCGGTCTCAGCGTCAGTGAAGGAAAATGCGCGACCGCCCAAGAAGGGTCGCTTCTCAAGCAGAGTCACCGAAACGTCTTGATCCACCAGCGCGCAGGCAGCAGAAAGGCCAGCAAGGCCTCCGCCGATCACCACGCAGTGATTACGCGCTCCAGGGGAACGTAGCTCTGAGCCCATATTCGCACCGTCATGAATAGCTTTTCTCTAGGCGGTAGTGATATTCGCCGTTCATACACGTCGTAGTCCTTATCCTCAATGCGGTCAAGGAGCCGACTGTAGATACCGCCAAGCACTGAGGGGCAGGCACGGGTCCGCATCGGCAACAGCTTCAGCAAGCGTTTGCCCCTTGTGAAGTACTCTCGGGCCCGAGCAACCTGAAACTCCATGAATCGGGTGAAATCCTCGTTGAGTTCCCCGGCCATGAGCTGCTCTTCTGAATACCCAAATCGTGCAAGGTCTTCCTGCGGCAGGTAGACCCTACCCATTTCCGCGTCCTCACGGATATCTCGTAGGATGTTGGTCAATTGCATGGCAAGGCCAAGTTCGATGGCATACTCGCGAGCCTTGGGGTCTTTGTATCCAAACACCTGGATGCATATAAGTCCGATGACTGAAGCCACTCGATAGCAGTAAGCTCGGAGGTCTTCAAACGTCTCATAGCGAGTGATCGTCAGGTCCATCTCCACACCGCGGATGACCTCAATCAGGTCTTCCCAGGGGATGCTATACGCATGAACCGCGTGGGCAAGCGCCTCGTACACAGGCCCGTCAGGGTGGCCGTTCTTTGCCTGCTCCAACTTGTCTTCTACCTCACCCAGCTGCCTTAGCTTCTCATCGAGATCCAGAGCCTCATCAGCGATGTCATCGCACAGTCTACAGAACGCGTAAGCGGCATAGATGGCGAGACGCTTCGCCTTGGGCAGCGTGATAAAGGCATAGTAGAAATTCTTGGCTTCTGCCTTGGTTATTCGCTGGCAGTGTTCATAGGCTTCAGTTGGGATTGCGTTGGCCAAATTGGCTCTCCGTGTATCTGTCTTCCCGTTGGAGTTGTGTCCTTGTTATATCTGTCGAGTGAGCTTCATCCACAAATAGGTCTTGAGCAGCAACCACGCCTTACGAGGCTTGCTCACCCTGGGACGCTTTGAGAGGACATCGTACCTTTGGCCGCGTATGGCGTCCAGCACCCGCAGCCCTCCCAGACTGAAGAGCTTGATATGGAGGCGGGCTTTTCCTTCAACCAGCTTCACCAGGGGCGACCCCTGTTCGAAGTAGTGCTGCGTTCGTTCTACCTGAAAAGCCATGAGAGAGCGGAAGGCATCGTTGCATACCCCGGCGGCCAACTCTTCTTCCGTATAGCCACAGCGGATCATGTCCTCTTGTGGCAGATAAATGCGGCCCATCGCATAGTCGCGATGCACGTCCTGCCAGAAATTGGCCAGTTGTAGGGCGGTGCAGGTGAAATCCGAGAGTCGATGGCGCTCCTCGTCGCTGTAGCCGGAAATGTAGAGGTAGAGGTGGCCCACCGGGTTTGCGGAGTGATCGCAGTAGCTGAGCAGGTCGTCAAACGTGTTGTGCCGAAGGCGTACCTGATCCATACGGTTGGCTTCGATGAGCTTGCGGAAGGGTTCCGGGGGGATGTTGTAGGTGCGGATCGTGTGCTGCAATGCTTGGAGATGGGGTGCTTCCGGGGTACCGGAGTAGCAGGACTCCAGGTCTTGGGACCAGGCCTCCAGTAGCGCCAGCCGATCCCCTTCTGCTTCGTCGCCCAGGTCGTCCACGCCACGACAGTACGCATAGATAGCTGAGAGGTGGGGGAGAATCTCTTTCGATAGGAACCGTGCCGCAACGGTGAAGTTCTCGTAATGGGAGCTGGCAAGCCGAATGCACTCTTCGTAGGCTGGCTCTAACTCCTTTGGGATGCCTTGTTCAGTAGGCGATGCCATTCTGTATGCCCTTAGACTCCCATGACCTGTACGATTGCCTCACGTGGGCGTGGGCAGTCCAATTCTATGAAGAAGATACGTTGGTACGTGCCAAGCTGAAGTTCGCCACTAATGATTGGAATGGTCTCACTAGTGCCAAGGGCCAGATGCTGGCAGTGGGAATGGCCGTTCGGTGACTCTTCTTCGTTCATATTAACGGTGCGCACGTCAAAGTCGTTGTGGCGGTATGTCCCATCTTTAGGTGCGATGTGTTCTAACAGATTTTCCAGGTCTTCCATGAGCAAAGGCTCCAACTCATTGATCTTGATTGCCGCGGTAGTGTGCTTTGAGTACACCGTGGCAATGCCCATGGTGATGTTTGCTTCCCTCACAGCAGCAATGACACGGTCAGTGATGTCTATAAACTCAGGTGCTTTCTCGGAATCCAGGGAAATGGAGTACGCGGAGGCTATCATCCGGCCTTCGGCCGAATCAATCGGGGTAAATGTGCTTTTAATGGTTGCTGGACGCTGATTCAAAGTTGTTCCTCTCGTGCCATTAATTCCTACCAATCTATGGTGGGGGGATGAGTCATTTTAATTTGCCGTACTTTTTGTTACGCTCTCTTCAATGTAACGCCTGTACCGACCAAGGGCCATTAATGGCCAGTAATTCCTGTAAAGATGATAATTGATCATGAAACCTGCCGGGAGCTCAGCCCCCTGGAACTTTGCGTCTCCGGGTTGTGGCGTTTTCTTTGGTCTCTGGCCTACACCGTAGCCGGGGAATCCTGTGCCGGTGAACCATGGTTCGTCCCATGTTCCGTCTTCGGCCTGGGTATCAGTCAGGTATTTCAGACCCCGTTCTACACCATTATGCTTCCATTCACCTGCTGCCATCAATGCCAACAGGGCCCATCCTGTCTGAGATGCAGTGCTGGGGCCTTGTCCTGCCAGCGATGGATCGGCATAACTTGCGCAGCTTTCCCCCCAACCGCCGTCCTCGTTTTGGTGAGCCAAAACCCAATCGACGGCCCTTCGAACCATTTCGCTGCCCATGTCTTTGTCCAATGCTTCAAGGGCAGGCAGGATCGCGCCGGTGCCGTAGATGTAGTTGACGCCCCATCGCCCAAACCACGAACCGTCAGGTTCCTGTTCGGCCCACAGGTACTTGATAGCGCGCTGAAGGGGTTTCATGTCTTCAGAGTAGCCAAGTCTGGCCAGTGCCTCCACCACGTGGGCAGTCACATCGGCGCTTGGCGGGTCAATCATCTCCCCAAAGTCAGCAAACGGGATCTTGGCGATGGCACTACGAGTGTTGTCCTTGTCGAACGCAGCCCAGCCACCGTTCTTGCTCTGGACACCTAACATCCACTCAGCGCCGCGTTTGATGGAATCTTCCTGTCGCTGTCTGTCGTCCAATTGGACGCGAGTCAACGCAATCAGCACCTCGGCAGTATCGTCGATGTCCGGGTAGGCATTATTCGCAAACTCGAACGACCAGCCGCCAGGGGCGGTGTCCTTGGCTTTCACCTGCCAATCACCGCTGACGGTAATCTGCTCATTCATAAGCCAATCGCCCGCTCGCTTCAATACCGGACTGTCGACAGGCAACCCTGAGTCTTCAAGCGCAATCATCGCAAGGCACGTGTCCCATGCGGGGGAAACGCAGGCCTGCACTCGCAGCGTGTCGTCTTCCTCGATAGTGAATCCTTTGAAACCTTCAACACCCTTCTGCATGACGGGGTGGTCCACATCGTAGCCCAATATCTTGAGGGCAATGAGTGAATAGACCCACGGGGGCTGAATGCCGCCCCAAGAGCCATCGTTTTCCTGGTGTTCCACGATCCATGCGACTGCGCGTTTGATGGCGATGCGCCGCATGGGGTTCCAGGGGAGGGAGTTGTACCAATGAAGCGTCTTGTCACCCAACCAGAAGGCCCCCGTAAGGCCGAACAGCTTCTTGATACCTGGCAGCCCAGACCGTTTGGACCACCCTTCAGGGATGAGTTCAGGGATGGCTGCGCTCTCAGGTACGGCACAGACCGGTTTCTGGGAGAACACGATGCTGAGCGGCAACATTGTGCCCCTGGCCCAGCTTGAGAAGTCATAGAGGTTCATTGGTACCCAGGAAGGTAGCAGTACCATCTCCGGGGGAAGGGTTGGCACTGCACGCCAACTCCACTGACCAAAGAGGGCAAGCCATATTTTGGTGAACACCCGCGCCTGTGGCACGCCGCCTTTGGAGAGGATGAATTCCTTGGCTTTTACCAATCGAGGGTCGTCCTGAGGGATTCCTGCAAGTTTGAGGGCGAAGTAACACTCAACGGAGGTGCTGAGGTCTCCCGGTGCTCCGTAGTACTGACCCCACGTGCCGTCTTCCCGTTGGGTTTTGAACAGGTGGTTGGCTAGCTTTCTCCAGGTATCGGCGTCACCAATGCCCAAGAAATGGGTGAGGAGCAGGTACTCTGCTTCCATGGTGGGGTTCGATTCAAGCTCGCCCCACCAGTAGCCTTCAGGGGATTGAGTGCGGTTGAAGTAGTCCTGGGATTGGCGCACAGCCACAGCAACTGCGTCTCGCAGCTCATTTGAAACCTGTGGCTTCTGTGTCTCTACCATGCTTTGCTTCGTTCCTTAAACGTATCCATATTTCTGGAACCAGTCTACCGACTTCCGCAATGCCTCTCTCACAGGGCTCTGTGGAAGGCCAAGCTCCGAAATCGCTTTCGAGCAGTCCACCGCTCTGCGATGCTTGGCGTGGAGGACACCCTCCAGCGGTATCCTTGGCTCTCTCCTGAGAATCGCCCCTTCTACAAACGCGTCTACCCGCGCCGCGGCAAGTGCAACACCCATTGGTATCTTGATACTTGGTCGGCGCTTGCCGGTTATCCGTTCCAACTCATCCAGTACCTGGAGAAGCGTCATGTTCTGGTTCCCCAGGATGTACCGTTCCCCAGTCCTGCCGTGCTTCCACGCACCTAAGTGGCCCTGGGCCACGTCCTCAACGTCTACCAGGTTCAAGTGAGCCTCAATATACGCTGGCATCCTGCCTTTCAGGAAATCCAGGGCGATGCGCCCAGTTGGCGTAGGCTTCATATCCCACGACCCTATAGGAACTGTCGGGTTGACCACAACCACGTCCTGACCCCGCTCTACGGCTGCTTCAACCTCTCGCTCCGCCAGGTGCTTGGTTACTCTATAGTGTCCCCTCAAGTCTTCCGATGTCAGAGGGGTACCCTCCGTAGCCAGCTCACCCTCCATGGGCCTGCCTACAACTGCCCAGGTGCTGGTGTGGACAATTCGTTCCACCCCCGCCTCTGCCGCAGCAGCGAGCACGTTCCTGGTGCCCCCGATGTTCACGTTGTAGAACTGGGCAGGGTTCCTGTCCCAGAAGGTGTTCAGTGCTGCGAGATGGAAGACGACGGTGCACCCCTGCATTGCCATCTTCAGACTCTCGAAGTCCTCTACGTCTCCGTAGGCTAATTCTATTGGTAATCCTTGTAATGTGACGGTGCTGCTGGTCTCTCTCACCAGTGCTCGAACGGATACATCTCCTGCGATAAGCGCCCTGATGACGTTGGCTCCGATGAAGCCGGATGCGCCAGTGACCAGGGCCTTCATTTATCCTGGCTCACTACGTTAGAAGCAACAGACTGCTGAGCATACGACTCTGCAAAGGCCAGAGTAAAGACAGTCAGGCTTGCCTGTGACTGTTTGGATGCTGTGCTGAGTCTAAGTAGCCCAGGAATCCACCAGGGTCGCAGCAACACAGGCAATGCCTGCCTCCAGCGACTCTTCCCACCTACCTTGTGGGCGTATCGAACTACGTACGCAGGCAGTTGATGGTCAACCGTGTCGATGATCGATCGCACAACCAAGTATGGCACGTTGCTTTTTTTGCAGATCAACCCGATCCAATAGCTCTCCATCTCAACCGCAAGAGCCCCGGTTGCTTCACCTAACAATGCTTTATCTTCCGGGTTCGCTGCTATGTAAGCAGTAGTCAGACAGATACCGCTTTGGGCAGGGATATCCTTGTCCGCAAGGACCTGCAGGGATGCCTGCACCAATCGGGCGTCCGTAGCGGTGGACTCACCCGTGAGCGGCGTGCCTTCAACAGGCATCAGCGTCTCTGCGACGACCATGTCCCCTGCTGCTCCGCCCGATGTAAGACCTCCGGCGAATCCTAGGGAGACGATGGTTTCAGGATGGTACTCCCCAATAAGCTCGTGTGTTGTGGCCTCGGCTCGTTCTTTTCCCATGCCGCTGATGGCTAAGATAACCGAAATGCCGCCTAGTTGCCCCCGGTACGTAGCTAGAGAGGCCGATGAAGCCACACGGTGCCAGTCGCCTGCCTTGAGGACGCCACGAGCCTCCTCCAGCAAAGCAAAGACAAAGGCTAGCCCTTGACCCTTCTCTTCATCGCCATTCTCTGCCACTCGTTTTTTCTCCACAACTTCCTAAGGTAACCGTCAGGAACTAGGGTGCCCCGATTCTCGGGGCCGCCAGGTCATATAGGTCCAGGACAAGTCCTGGTTAGGGGGCACCTACACCGCTGCGTTTGGTCATTAAGCTTTTGACCAGCGACGCTACGCCCACCGGGCTGCTGATGGCGTTGTAGATGGTTGCCGATTCAAACCCGCAATGCATCATGCAGTTCGCGCACTTGTCGTTGACGCCAACGCCGTAGTGAGTCCATAGCTCGTCAGAGAAGAGGTCGTTCACATTGTCCGTGTGCCTGTCTGCCAACGGGTAGCACGGCTCACGCCAACCCTGCACGGTGTACGTTGGGTTCGACCATGCTGTGCACTGATAGTCGCGCTCGCCCCGCAGGAAGCTCAAGTAGAGCGGGTTGTTGTAGAAGCGGATGCGCTTGATTGCAGCATCATTCAGGACACGGTTGAATACTCTGATCGACTCTTCACGCGATAGGAACATCTCCTGCGTCGGCCCGTCGACGAAATCGTAGCCGGAGGAGACCATCACGCCCTCGAACCCCATGTCCGTTACCAGGGTGAACAGCTCATGCAGGTCTTCCACGTTTGAGCCTTGGAACAGCGTGGTGTTGGAGCAGACGCGATACCCGGCCTCTAGTGCCTTCTTTGCTGCGGCCATGGCTGTCTTCCACACGCCCGTTCGTACCACGGCGATGTCATGCTGCTCTTCCATGCCGTCCAGGTGGATGACCCAGCTGAGGTACTTGGATGGCGGAATCTGCTTCATCACGCGCTCCAGCAGGATGCCGTTGGTGCAGCAGTAGACGAATATCTTGCGACTCACCAGTTCCTCTATGAGGGCTGGCAGCTCTTTGTACATGGTGGGCTCGCCCCCGGCGATGGACACGATAGGTGCTCCGGATTCCTCAACCGCCTTCAGACACTGCTCAAGGGTGAGGGTCTTGGTGATGACTGGAGCATATTCTCGTATACGACCACACCCTTCACAGGCAAGGTTGCACGCTTCCAGCGGCTCCAGCATGGTCACCAGCGGGAATCGCTTGCGACGGTGGATGAACTTCTGCTTGAACAGGTAAAAGGCGGTTTTCCAGGCAAGTTCCATGGGGCGTTTTGGGCGAGGAGCGCCCTCCGGACGATATGCCGGTAGTGCTTGCTCTGCTGTTGTCATGAACTCTTGTTCAGCGGGCGATTTCGTCGTCATGGTCATCCTCCCTGTGGCTACTAATGGTCTCTGCGAACCATGAAGTTGGCGAGTTCGTTCAGCGATGTCTGGGCCTTGGGTCCAAGTTCGGCTACCTTCCCTGTGGCAGTAGCCTTTGCTTCCATCTCTTCCGCGACAGACTGTGCGTAACCGTGGGCGTCCAGGTCATCCAGAATGCTCATAACCACCTCAACGGCGTCGTCGCCCAGCTCTTCAGGGTTGTTGTAAACCTGTTCAAGACGCTTTCGCTGGCTCTTGTTGGCCTTGGTGAGGGCGTAGACCACTGGCAGGGATTTCTTCTTTCGACGAATATCCGCGCCCGTAGCTTTGCCCAACACTTCCGTATCGCCCCATATGCCCAGTACGTCGTCGCGAGCCTGGAACGCCAGGCCCAGTAACCTGCCACATCGAGCGAGGGCTTTCACCTGCAATGTCTCTGCGCCACCGATGACAGCGCCCAGGTGCATTGCAGCTTCAATGAGGGCGCCGGTCTTGCGTGAGACCATGTCCAGATACTCTTCCGGGGTTACGTCCAACCGTGCTTCAAAACTCAGATCTAGGTACTGCCCTTCGATGAGTTCCAGGCAGCATTCTGTCAGGACTGTCAGGACTTCAAGGGTGGTCTCCGGCGTAATCCTGGAGAGTTGTAGTTTGTAGAGAGATGCATCGGCATAGCTACGCATGCTGTTGCCAGCTATCATGGCTTTGGGCTTGCCCCACACCGCCCACACGGTTTTCCGACCGTGACGCTCAAGGTCCAGATCCTGGATATCGTCATGGACGAGGGAGAAGTTGTGTATCAGCTCAAGTGCCACCGCGGCGGGCAACGCTTTGATAGCGTTGCCGCCAACAGCCTCGCATGTGAAAAGGCACAAAGCGGGGCGTAGTCCCTTGCCAGAGGTAGCTTGGACAGGAACGCCTTCCGGGGTTTCCCAACCCATGTGGTAGCGCAGCATAGTGCCAAGGGGTGGGATGCTTGTGGAGAGGCTGTCCTGAAGCGCAGCTTGAAGAGGCGCCTGGTATTTGGCCAAGAACCCTGGCGCGGAAATGGAGCCCGTTACACTGGCTGATGCAGACACGGGACTTCTCTTCCCCACGTACAAGTTACCGACTTGAGTCGGACGCTCTCAACCGCGTTGTGGCCGCTAAATACGCCTCACAACGGCTTAGAATAACGATGCCGCATCGTAGCAAAGCCAGCTATGAAGTGTCAAGGAAATTCAGCTACTACGGCATAGGTGCCCTGACATAGAAGCGGGCCCAAGCGCTCCGCGTTGACACGCCAAAGAGCCCGCAGCTATACTTTCCTACGCGGCACGTAATGACTTCACTCCTGTGCCGCCTGTTCTTGGGCCGGTAGCTCAGTCGGTTAGAGCGCAGCTCTGATAAAGCTGAGGTCGTAAGTTCGAATCTTACTCGGCCCACCAGGACAACCGTCCCCCACCCACTTTCTTCCCCATCTGACGCGTCTCCTGCTATCCTGTTTCCGTTGTCTTGAGTCGCGGAAGAAGGGACTGCTTGATGGAACCCCTCATCAAAGAGCTACGCCAGGCCTTGGGACGTCGATACGTCATGGAGCAGCCGGAAGAGTTGCTGGTCTATGAGTACGATGGTTCGGTTGAACGCGCAGCACCCCAGATAGTCGCTGTCCCCGCTGATACCGAGCAGGTATCGCAGGTCGTCGCCATCGCCCGGAAACACTGCGTGCCCGTTGTGCCGCGAGGGGCTGGCACCGGCCTCAGTGGCGGAGCAATTCCTGCCATGGGCGGCATCCTCATGCCTCTGACTCGCATGAACCACATCATTGAGATCGACGCCGAACAACGTATGGCTCTTGTCGAGCCGGGCGTGGTGAACATCGATATCTCAAAGGCCGCCGAGCCCTTCGGTCTGCGCTACGCCCCGGATCCCTCAAGCCAGAAGGCCTGCACCATTGGTGGGAACGTGGCGGAGAATGCTGGCGGGCCCCACTGTCTGGCGTATGGCGTCACCACTAACCACGTCCTTGGCATGGAAACAGTGTTGGCTGACGGTTCGGTTATCTGGGTTGGAGGGCGTCAGCATGAGTCAATCGGCTATGACCTCCGAGGCGTGCTCATCGGCTCAGAGGGCACTCTCGCTGTGACCACAAAGGTCGCTGTCAGGTTGCAACCGTTGCCAGAGCTTGTGACCACCATGCTGGGCATCTTTCAAGGGGAGGACGAAGCCAGTGCGGCGGTGTCTGCCATCATCGCAAGCGGCATCGTCCCGGCGGCCATAGAGATGATGGACAAGCTCACAATCCAGGCCGTTGAGCCTGCCATCCATGCTGGTTACCCCGCCGATGCCGAAGCAGTGTTGCTGGTAGAGGTTGAAGGGCTGAAAGAATCGGTCATTGAAGAGGCTATTGAAGTTCAGGAGATATGCCGGGCTAGCGGCGCGACGGAAGTACGTGTTGCCGACGACCCCGCTGAACGTGAGCGACTGTGGGCCGGGCGCAAGACTGCATTGGGAGCGCTGGGCCGCCTCGCCCCAAGCTACTACCTGCTGGACGGCGTGGTGCCCCGCACTCGAGTCATGGACGCATTGCGACGTATTCGTGAAATATCGGAGGAGTACGGCCTTCCCATTGCCAACGTGTTCCACGCCGGTGACGGCAACCTGCATCCCTGCATCCTCTTCGATGAGCGTATCGAGGATGAGAAGCGACGCTCCAAAGAGGCTGGCGGTGCGATTCTACGTGCCTGCATCGAGCTTGGTGGCGCGTTGTCGGGCGAACACGGCGTTGGCCTTGAGAAACAGGAGTACATGGACCTCTGCTTCACCGAGGCCGACCTGGAGGCGATGGCGCGACTTAACCCCGGCTTTGGTAGTGGCGAGACTTTCAACCCCGGCAAGATATTCCCAACTGGAGCCTCCTGCGTGGAACTGTTGCAACACCCGGCAATCACCCGACTTGGCTTGGACGCCTTTGTCTAACGTGAAGGGCGATGTTGCCGTTGACGTGGCTGCACTTGAGCAGGCGTTGTCTAACGCTGGCCTCGTTGCCGGTGCAAACCTTGCCAGCTACGCCGTTAAAGGCGCTCAGCCGCTTGTCGTCGCTCGCCCTGACAGTATTGAAGGGGTATCAATCGTTTTGACTGCCGCGTCACGATTGGGTGCTGGCGTCATTCCCTGGGGTGGCGGTACACGGATGGGGCTGGGCAACGCGCCGAACCGCTACCACGTGGCTTTGGACATGCAAGGGCTCAACAGCGTGGTGGAGCATCGCCCCGCTGACCTCACCGTCACGGTGGAGGCTGGCTGCACGGTGCAAACACTCCAGGACACGCTGCGGGAGTCCGGCCAGTACCTGCCCATCGATCCTGCGATGCAGGCTCAAGCAACCATTGGTGGCGTGTTGGCTGTGGGAACTGGCGGGCCGCTGAGTGCAGCATTCGGTTTGCCGCGAGACCTGGTCATCGGCATGCACGCCGTGCTGGCCGATGGGTCGATGGTCAAAAATGGCGGCATCGTCGTGAAGAACGTGACCGGCTACGCCATGGACAGGCTGTACATCGGTTCGATGGGCACGCTGGCGGTCATTACCGAGGCCACGTTCAAGGTGACCCCGCTCCCCCGTGCCGAGGCGACGGTATCGGCATCCTTTGGTTCTGTGGTTGACGCTGTTGCTGCCTGCAACGCCGTAGCTGCCCAGGGACTTCCACTACTGGCCGCTGAAGTGCTGAACCATGCTGCATGCGCTCGAGCGGGCTTGGACGGGGTTACAGGCAAGTATCAGCTGCTCCTACGAGTGGCCGGTCGCTTCTCGGCGGTCACACGCTCTGTCGATGCATGTGCTTCGGCATGTCATGACCATGGCGCTGACGCCGTAACGTCCATGGACGATGCTGCGAGTGCGGCTCTCTGGAAGAGCGTAGCTAACATTGGATGGGAATCGGGGCCACCTGCGCTGGCTCTTCGTCTGCTCGGCACCCCTGCCCAGGGAGCGGAGCTTATGGCGTTGGTCGGGACCGACTCTGACGCAGCTGTCACACTGAGCGCCACTCGTGGTGTTGTACAAGCCTCGTGGGCTTCAGACGCGACACCGGATGATGTGGGAGGCTACCTTGCCGGTCTTCGGACTAGTGCTTCCATCATGGAAGCCCAGGTTGTGGTGGAGTCGCAATCCTCGCTGGAAGGCGTTGATGCCTGGGGCCTCGTACCCGATGGGTTTGCCGTGATGCGCCAGCTCAAGGAGCAGTACGACCCGCAAGGCATCCTGAATCCTGGTCGCTATGTTGGAGGTCTTTGATGACTGAAAAGACCTGGAAGGTTGGGGTTTCTGCGTTCCAAGGGCCAGACGCGCCACAGGAGGAAGACCTGTACAGTTGCGTTCACTGCGGCCTCTGCCTCAACGCTTGCCCCACCTACGTTGAAACCGGACTGGAAACAGAATCACCACGAGGTCGCATCGCTCTGATGAAGGCGGTGTTTGAGGGCAGGATTGGGCTTGAACAGGGTGTCATCGATCACTGGGATGCCTGCCTGCAATGTCGAGCGTGCGAAGCGGTCTGCCCTTCTGGCGTCCCCTACGGACGACTCATGGAGCAGACGCAAGCCCAGGTCAAACGTCAACGACCGGGTTCCCTGTTTGGACGGGTAGCCTCATGGGTTGCGTACAAGCAGCTTCTCCCCAACCTGGGCCAACTCAAGCTGTTGGTGAGGGTGCTGAGAATGTATCAGCAATCCGGTATCCGACGTTTGGTGCATGCGACCCGAATATTACAACTATTACCAGGTGTAAGGGAAGCTGAGGCCTCGTTACCGGACCTCTCCAAGCCGTTCTTTGACGCAAAGGGTCAGGTACATCTGGCCCGGGGAACCAGGAAACATCGAGTGGCTCTGCTATCCGGTTGCGTCATGCCGTTGGTTCATGGCCCAACCATGGACGCTGCTGTCCGTGTTCTGACACGAAATGGCTGCGAGGTCGTGGTTCCCGCCGATCAAGGTTGCTGTGGTGCATTGAACACCCACGGTGGAGAGAAGGATGCCGCAAGGGACATGGCGCGTCGCAATATAGACACCTTTCTTGGTGCAGGTGTGGACGTCGTTGTTACTGCTTCCGCCGGGTGTGGCGCATCGATGAAGGAGTACGACGTGCTGCTTCATGACGACCCTGCCTATGCCGATAAAGCCACACGTTTCAGTGAAATGGTGCAGGACATCACCGAGTTCCTTGCGTCGTTGCCTGTTGAGTCGCCCAAAACGCCGCTGAACGTGCAGGTCACCTACCAGGACTCGTGCCACCTGGCCCACGCTCAACGACTGACTGCGCCACCTCGGACAGTGTTGGAAGCTATTCCGGGGTTGGAGTTGGTGGAGATGGAACATTCTGATCGTTGCTGTGGCGCAGGTGGAGCCTACCAATTGACCCAGCGGGAGATGTCAGGCCAGCTACGTACCCACAAACTGGAAGACGCGATAGCTACGGGGGCGAAGATCATTGCCACAGCCAACCCGGGCTGCATGATGCAGATGGAGTTGGGGGCGAACCAGGCTGGTGTGGCAATCAAAGTCTGCCACGTGGTTGACCTGTTGGACGAGGCTTACCGTCAGGAGGACGCTTAGTCGGATGCCTGACGCTGACTGTCATCCTTGCCGCGACCTCGGAACGAGGGGCCGCACCAACAACTCCAGTTTGACCAACCGCCCTTGCCCTTGGAGCCGAACATCACACGACCGACCATGGATGCCCCTATCGCAATGAAGATGATGGGCCAGATGTTCAGGTCAAAAATCGACCCTACACCAATTGATATCAGCACTATTCCCCAAAACAACATCGTCACACCCCCGTCCGGTTCCTGATTGCTTATTATCGCATGAATAGTGAGTCGGCCCGCCATGCTGTATCCGGTTTCTCTATCATATCTACCTACTGAGCGTGATATGGTATTGATGGACCCAGAGGCCAATCCCATAGGGCAGAATCGGCGTAGTACACAATGCACCCTTTTCTGCATCACCGAAAGGAAACAATGACTAGTCAGAGCCATACAGGCCACCGATTTATGGCTGCTTCTTTCTTACTGACCGCCGTTCTCGCGGTTGTGGCTGCATGTGGCAGTGACGCTGCGGCTCCACCTACGCCTACAGCCGTACCGGAAGTGGGCTCCCTGGGTGGTGGCGCTTCTGACACGCTGCCAGCAGCCGCGAATATTGATATTCCAACCGGGCCAATCCCAGGTCAGGTGGGTTCTACCGCCCAGGAAATCCAGGGTATCAGCGGCTGGGTCAACTCTGAGCCGTTCACCATGGAAAGCCTTCGCGGCAAGGTAGTGCTCGTCGATTTCTGGACGTATACCTGCGTCAACTGTATCCGGACAATGCCGTTTCTGAGGGAATGGCAGGAGAAGTACGCCGATGAAGGCCTGGTAATCGTGGGCGTGCACTCGCCGGAATTTGAGTTTGAGGAAGTACGTGAGAACGTAGAAGCGGCTGTGAAGGAGTTCCAGATTACATGGCCGGTGCTGCAGGACAATGAGATGGAGACCTGGCGGGCTTTCAACAACCAATTCTGGCCAGCCAAGTATTTGATAGACAAAGATGGGATCATCCAGTACACCCACTTTGGCGAAGGTGCGTACGACGAGACGGAGCTTGAGATACGGAAGTGGTTGCGAGATGCGGGCTCCTCAATCGATGGCATCGCAGCCAACCCCGATCCAGGTCCCACCTTCAATGAGCAGGCATCGACCGGCACAATCGAGACGACTCAGACGCGCGAGTTATACGCTGGTCTGGAACGCAATGCCAACTCCCAGGTGCCATACATCATCCAGGCAGAGTTCTATGCGATCCCGATTGGCGGTCCGATTCTCCTGGAAGATCCGGGGGGCCATGAGAACCACTTCCTATATCTCCAAGGGATGTGGACTAACGGCATTGATGCTGCTCAACACGCTAGGGCCACGGAGGACTTGGAAGACTATGCGGCGTTGAAGTACTTCGGTACCAGCGTAAACGTCGTCCTGGGGAGTGAGGGAGAGCCCTACCGTGTGTATCTCGAGATCGACGATGGGCCGATCCCGTTAGCTGACTGGGGAACGGACATCCAAGAAGCCGAGGATGGTAGAACGTTCATTTTTGTTGACCAGGACCGGATGTATCGACTTATCGAGTCGCCCGAATACGGGGGCCACGAGATGAAGCTCAGCTCCAACTCGGACGAGTTTGCTATCTTCGCCTTCACATTCGGCTCCTATACCACAGGGCCGTAGCAAAGGAATCAAGAATCATGAACAGTAGATTGAATCGTGCCCTCTTCGGAATAGTGATGGCGTTCAGCCTGGTGGCTGCGGCGTGTAGTAGTGGCGATGCAGCTACACCGGTGGTTACCAACCAGCCCATCGTCACAAACGTGCCGGCGCTGGAGTTAAACGGCATCCTTGCCACCAAAGACCTTAGCGTTGGAACCAATAGGATTTCGTTCCTGTTGACCAGCCCCAAGGCCTTGGTCACTGCTCCATCAGCCAGCGTGAAATCCGTCTATTTGGGCGCAACTGAGTCCGTAGGGGAGTCAGTAACTGCGGAGTTCTTCCTGTGGCCCTTCGGGTCTCGGGGGAGCTATGTGACGGAGTTGTCTTTCGATAGACCTGGCGATTGGCGTCTGGACGTTGATGTAATCCAGGACGACGGCTCCATCAGCTCCGCACGGATTCCCTTGCACATCGGGGAGACCAGCATCACTCCTGGACTGGGTTCAAAGCCACCTACAACGGTGAACAAGACCAGCCGGGACGTCGCTGAACTGACATCGTTGACCACGCGGTCGACGCCTGACCCGGACTTGTACAAGTTGACCATCGCAGAAGCCCTTGAGACGGGCAAACCATCGTTGGTGGTGTTTGCCAGCCCGGCGCTGTGCACAAGTCCCACGTGTGGCCCACAGGTTGAGACGGTTGAGGAACTGAAGGATGAGTACAAAGGCCGAGCCAACTTCATACACGTAGAGGTCTATGACAACCCAGCCGATATCCAGGGGGATCTTGCACGGGCCAAGTTTGCGCCCATTATCGATACCTGGGGCTTCACCCAGCTGGAAAACTACCGCAACGACTCCTTTGTATTCATCATCGATAGCGACGGTCGGATAACGTCCAAATACGAGGGTTATGCGGCAAAAGAGGATTTGGCAAAGGGCCTGGAGAAGGTGTTGGGGTAATGTCGGTTAAAAGTGAAATCGGCTGCTCCTGGATTTAGAAGGCGAGCGGCCGATTCACGGTGTGGGCTCTTATGAAAACCAGAAGAGGGAGGCCGATTGGCCTCCCTCTTCATTTTGCGTTTTTAGAGTTGACTAATTAGCCGGAGAATTCTTTCCATCGGTTGCTACGAAGCTAACGCAATCACCCTGATTCTTGAAGACACCATAGCTTTCTCAGCCGCCCTTCTTGCATTGGCTCTTGGAATCGGGTAAGAGCGGTTTGGGCGTGAAGGATACATTTGCTTTGTAGTCGAGACCCGCTACTCCGCCGCATCCAATGGGGACACTCCTAGTTCCACGTTGTGCACGCTCATTACTGCTGTTGATGAGGCCAATCCGAAGACCGCCGCTACGGTAAACGCTGGCACAGCAACCTATAACATCGTCCAAACCTTCACTGCCAACTCTGGTATCACCATTACAGAGCTCCAGTTGGTGAAGAGCCCCACAGACACCACTCAGCCGGTTGTAGGCGAAATCGGTGCTTTCCGTGACGTGAGCGTCACCCTGGCCGACACAGACACCATCCAGATCACCTGGACAGTAACAATCTCCTAATACCTGGTTACGCTGGTAGTTAGTTAGAGGAATGGGGCCCATCGACAGCATTGCTTGGTCGGTGGGCCCCATCGTATTATTTAAGGGATGAGCACTATGAAGACTGAACGATTGGACTGGCGGATTCTGGCTATTGTCATTGCAGTGGTGATAGGCGCATACATTGCATTTACAATAGTGCAGAGTGACGATAGCCCCATCTTCGGCGAGTCCACCGTTCAAAACTGTGACGAACTTGCAGCCCTGGACGCTAACGGCGAGCCTCGCGTAGGTTCAGAAAGCGCACTGGTGCAGGACAGTGTGCAGATGGTTGTTCGTGATTCTTCCGGCAACATCAAGGCTGAAGGGTGCATAGATTAGGCATCTGCTGGCGCGCTTGATTCTCTTATCCTCGTGACGTTCTCCCATAATTCTGACGTATCCACCCCGGAGACCTTACTTTGCTGAAGACTCTTTTCCTCGAGGCTTTCCCCCATTCCCTTGACACCAAACACCCCTGCGCGTAGGGTCGCTATACCTCGTACGTACGCGATGTGAGGCTATCATCAGAAATACAGAGCACGGGGGGAGTATCGTGGGTAAGTTAGACGGCCAGACAGTCATTGTGACGGGAGCTAGTCGAGGAATCGGAACAGAGATAGCCAAAGCCCTGGCAGCAGAAGGCGGCAAGGTTGTCTGTGTGGCCAGGACGCTACATTCAGGCACCCACGATATGGCTAATTACATGAAGGACCAGGGTCGGGAGGGAGAAATTGGGACACCCTTCCCCGGCTCTTTGGAAGAAACAGTCTCTCAGATAAAAGAGGCCGGTGGAGAGGCAACGGCCCTGGCTGTGGATATCTCTACAGAAGCCGAATGTGAACGGTTAATCAATGATGCACGGGACATATACGGCCCAATAGACGTACTGGTGAACAATGCCGCCCTGGCTGTGTTCATGCCCGTTCAGGAGATGCCTCTGGCGAGCTGGGAGCAAACGTTCCAGATTATTGTCCACTCCCCCTTCATGCTCAGCAAGCTTGTGCTACCGGATATGGTGTCCAGGAAGCATGGGGCTATCGTGAACGTCTCCTCCGGCGGAGCCGTGGGACCCGGCCGTGCGCCCTACATGACCAAGCCCATCCTGGCTGGCACTAGTGGCTATGGCGCTGCGAAAGCTGCGTTGGAGCGCTTCACCCAGGGCCTGGCCCAGGAGGTAGCTGATGATGGGGTCGCGGTCACAGCCGTAGGACCGTCGCTTACCGTTCCAACGTCCGGCGCCGTGTTCCACGGTGGAATGCGATATGTTGGCGATGAGAACGGTGAACAACCAGAGGTGATGGGACAGGCCGTCCTGCTGCTAGCCACGGAGCCTGCTGAGAAAGTGAACGGCAGGGTGACTTATAGCCAGCAAATACTTCAAGAGTATGGATGGATCACCAATGGCGTCGGCACAGGGATAGACCCTGCGAAGCCAGGTAGCGGCTTCAGCAGGATCTAATGTTCAATGAGTCTTGGGCGTGTTGGAGTACAATAGGGCCAAGACTGCAGGAATCGCGAGCAGAGAACCATGACATACATAGACGCGCAGATAGCAGGTATACCAACGTTAGCCGATTTTGTGGCGCGTTGGCTCCAGAACCTGCGTGATTGGTGCCCCAGATGTCAGGGGCTTGGTCGCGAGGTCGCTGAGAACCCGGGAGATAAGCGCGTAGTTTGCAGGCGTTGCGAAGGGCTTCTTTGGGTGTCTGTCATCGATGTGGAGCGATTACTCGAGGCAGTTGCCCTCCTCGGACCCCTGGAAGTCGAGCTGACATATGGAGGACAGAGTGCGCGGACCTGCGTTCTCCACATGGACGGCGAATTCACAGGAGAGGACGATTCCACCATTGGTGCCGTTTATCGCGCTGCGGCCAACCTGGTGGAATCGTTGTTGGACAAAGGGGTGTTGAAAGATACCCAATTTGATGAAACGGGTCACTAACTAGCGAACCCGTATAGATACAGGGTATCGGAAAAGGTAGAAAGAACATATGAGCGAAGCACAGATTGCGGTCCTGATTGATTTTGAGAACGTTGGATTGAACTCCATTCAAGGATTGTTTGACCAACTCTCTGATCTTGGTCGAGTCATCGTAAAACGAGCGTATGCAGACTGGTCTGCAGCAGGCAAGCAAAGGGATCAGGTCTTGGAACTGGGTATAGAAGCAGTTCACCACTTCCATGCCGCCAAAGTGGCCAAGAACTCCAGTGATATCAGCCTGGCAATCGATGCTGTAGACCTGCTCTATAGGTCTCCGGTAGATACCTTCGTCATCGTGTCTGCGGACAGCGACTTCGTGACCCTGGTGAGCAAGCTGCGTTCTGCGGGTAAGACGGTCATTGGCGCGGGACGCCGAGACGTTGTTTCAACGACGCTTGTGCGAGCGTGTGACCGTTACATCTATCTTGAGAGCCCCTCAAAGGTGCGGGCAGCAGCAGCGAAGGCCGCAGCTGTTCCTACCGACTTGGAAGGCCTCCTGCAGCGCGCTATCGAGGTATCGGCAGATGCTGATGGCAGGGTGGTTGGCTCAAAGCTTCATCAGACGATGACCCGTATTGAGCCAAGTTTTGATTTCAAGGAGTTGGGTTATCGAACGTTCACTCAGTTCCTTGAGTCCGCATCCACCGTGCAGATTACAAAAGAGAAGAACTCAAACGATATTCTGGTGAAGCATAAAGGCACAGGCCTTTCCAGAATACCGGTTGTAGGCAGTCTGCTTAGTAGAGGTAGAAAACCTGCTGCGGTAGAAGCAGAGCCTGAGCCAGTACAACCACTTGCGACTCCTGTAAGACCTGCTCCTCGACCCTCACCAGCTCAGCGAAGGCCTATAGCGAGACCGCCGATTCGCCCTCAGCCTGCTGCGCCCCAACCGATACGACCGCAGCCCGCCGCCGCACCAATACAGCCGGTGACCTCGCAACCCACTACTCCGCCTGCTCCCTACCCGCCGGTGACCCCACCGCCTACTATGACGCTACCGGCCACACCGAGCTTTATTCCAGCGATGACGCCACCGGCAACGCCGGTCACTCCTCCGCAGCCTACGATATTGCCACCACAAACCCCTGAGCCGGCAGCCACGTCAGCACCGGAAGCCGCTCCATCGACTAACGGCATCGCCTGGGATACGGACATCAATGAACGATGGTCGAGTCGTGTAGACCAAACAACTGGGATCCTAAACGGCACCAGGGCGGCAGCTGAAGCAGCGCGAGTCCTTGGTGTACCCAAGTTGAGCTCGTCTCGATACAAGACGTTGCAGTCGCTGTTGTCGGCTAGCCCGATGCTGTCGGATAAATGGTCGCGTGAAGGAAACACCCTCCATAACAAAGCCATGCAGGGCAGTGATAGCCAGCCTGTTTCATAGCCCCGGCGTTTGGATGGGTAGGTTTGGTAACCGTCAGGCATATGGGTCCAGGGCCTAGCCCTGGCCTTGGGCGCGTTTCACGCCTATGGTCAGCTCCATACCCTCTATCTTCAGCGTCTCAACATGGGCGTCGGCATCCGGTGTGCCTTGTTCCACACGCACCGCCAGCGTCTCTGTGCGGATGTAGTCGCCCATCGACTCCGATGTTAGTACGTCTTGAAGGGCTGCGTCGCACTGGTACCACACCACGATGCGGTCTGAGATATCGAAGTCGGCAGTTCGACGCATGTTCTGGATGTTGTGCACCAACTCTCGCGCCAACCCCTCCTGCTTCAACTCCGGCGTCATCCGCGTGTCGATCGCCACGTAATAGCCACCGTCAAGCACACCTGCGAAGGGACTGTCAGGGGAAGGCGATATGTCCAGGTCTTCCGCATCCAGGGTGAACTCACCAACGGTGACGGGCTGGCCTGTCAGTGCAGCCTTGATGACCGCTTCCTTGTCGGCAGTACCAAACGCCTTCTGGAGGGCAGGGAGCCTGTCAGTGTACTTAGGTCCCACAACAGAGCCATTCAGGCGCACAACAAGGTTCTTGGCCGCCTCAGCGTCGCCGATGACCTGCACTGTCTTTACGTTCAATTCGTCGCGGACCTGATCGGCCAGAGGCAGCAACAACGCCCCCTCAGCAGCGGCCTTGGGCATGACCAGCACTTCGGCCAGCGGTTGACGCACTTTGGCCTGCACCTTCTGTCGGGCTGCGCGGCCCATGCTGACCACCTTCATGACAAGCTGGGTGGCCTCGCCAAGCTCCTTATCGATGCGAGCGGTGTCAGCCTTCGGGAAGTCCGCCAGGTGGACGCTGTCCGGTGCTGTTGGGTCTGAAGCCACCACCAGGTTCTGGTACATCTCCTCCGCGATAAAGGGCGTCAGCGGCGCCATGAGCTTGCTCAGCGTCACCAGGCAGGTGTACAGCGTCTGGTAGGCGGAGCGCTTGTCGCCGTCGTTCTCGCTCTTCCAGAAGCGCCTTCGACTTCGCCGCACGTACCACGTGGACAGCTCACCAACAAAGGCTTCAATCTTGCGGCCAGCGTCTGTGGGGTTGTAGTCCTCCATCTCCGCCGTCACGTCCATGACCAACTGGTTGAGCTCAGAGATGACCCAGCGGTCAAGCTCCGCCACGGGCTCTCCGGGGTCGGCCGATGTAGGCTCGAAACCATCGAGCAGCGCATAAGTTACGAAGAAGCTGTAGGTGTTCCAAAGGGTCAGCAGGAACTTCCGTACCGACTCCTCCACCAGGTCCTGGGAGAAGCGGCGGGCGTTGCCGGGAGGTGCCGCCGTGAGCAGGTACCATCGCAGGGCATCCGCTCCATGGGCGTTGATGACTGACCATGGTTCCACGATGTTGCCCTTGGTCTTGCTCATCTTCTCACCCTGATCGTCCAGGATGAGGCCCAGGCAGATGACGTTCTTGTAGCTTGGTTCCTTGCGTAGCAGCACAGCCAGGGCGTGGAGGCTGTAGAACCAACCGCGTGTCTGGTCAACCGCCTCGCAGATGTAGTCGGCGGGGAACTGGCCGCCTGTGAACATAGGGTCGTCGCTCGATGTGGCGTTGAACTGGGCGTAGGGCATCGCTCCAGAGTCGAACCAGCAATCCAGCACCTCGGGGACACGATGCATCGTGCCGCCGCATTTGCATGTGACCGTCACCTCGTCGATGTACGGGCGATGCAGATCCCGGCCGTCCAGGTCGAGCGCCCCCGTTGTTGCTGCATCGGCACGTTCACGCAGCGTATCCAGATTGCCGAAGCACTCATCTTCGCCGCACGTGTCGCATCGCCAGATGGGAAGGGGCGTGCCCCAATACCGCTCGCGGGAGATCGCCCAGTCCACGTTGTTGCGCAGCCACTCCCCGAATCGACCTTGCTGGATGTGCTCCGGATGCCAGTTGATGTCACCGTTGAGTGCCACCATCTCGTCCTTGTACTCCGTGGTGCGTATGTACCAGGAGGGCTTGGCGTAGTACAGCAGCGGGGTGCCACAGCGCCAGCAGAAGGGGTAGGTGTGCAGGATGGTCTCCTGTCGGAACATCAGGCCTCGCTTTGTCAGGTCTGCTGAGATATCGACATCCGCTTCCTTCACAAACTTGCCGGTGCCCGGGTAGTCGCCTGTGATGTGTCCCTGAAGGTCAACGGTGTGGACTGCTGGCAGGTTGAACGTACGACCCAACTCATTATCTTCTGCGCCATAGGCAGGGGCCGTGTGTACAACGCCGGTGCCGTCGTCCATGCCAACGTAGTCGGCTGGCAGCACACGGTGATGGAAGGGCTGACCATCGTGTTCGGTAGCGTTGACGAAGGGTGGCTCGTAGCGGAGCCCCTGAAGCTCGCTGCCCTTGAACGTGTTTTGAACAGTCCAGCCCTCGCCAAGTACTTCATCTACGCGTGGTGCCGCCAGGAGCAGTCGCTCACTGCCATCAGGCGAGGCCACAAGGGCGTACTCCTCCTTCGGTGCAACTGCCAGGGCGAGGTTCGCCGTCAGCGTCCAGGGTGTCGTTGTCCAAGCCAGCACAGATGGGGTTGGCCCATCCCAGCCGGAGTCGCTCCAGCCCATCGACTTCGCGGCATCCAAAGCTTCGTCCTGCTCGTTGCTCATGGGGAACCGCACGAAGACCGACGGGTCTGGCGTGTCGTCCTTATACCCCAGCGACACCTCGTGAGAGCTGAGCGATGTGACGCAGCGAGGGCAGTGGGGCGTGACCTTGTAGCCCTGGTACACCAGGTTCCTGTCCCACAACTCCTTGATGATCCACCAACCGCTCTGGATGTAGCCGTTGTCAAAGGTGATGTAGGCGTTGTCCATGTCTATCCAGAAACCGATGCGCTCCGTCAGCTCTTCCCACTCCTTCACATAACGCATGACGCTCTCACGACAGAGGGCATTGAACTTGTCGATGCCGTATTCTTCAATCTCCTGCTTGGTGGTGATGCCCAGCTGCTTCTCCACCTCGATCTCCACTGGCAGCCCGTGGGTGTCCCAGCCGCCTTTGCGGAAGGCCCGGAAGCCCTGCATGGTCTTGTAGCGAGGGATGACGTCCTTAAATACGCGAGCCAGCACGTGATGGATGCCGGGGGTACCGTTGGCTGTGGGTGGCCCCTCGTAGAGCATGAACAGCGGTTTATCCGCAGCATCGTCCCACGTACGGCGGAACACCTCACGCTCTTTCCATAGTTTCAGGTTCCGGTCTTCAAGCTCCGGGAAACTCACTTTGCTGGATACTGGGCTAAACATATCTGCTACCTCCACCAGGATTGAACCCTGGACCCGTGTGACCTGTAGGTTTCCAAAATCGATCTGCGATCGTTCAATCCTCGCTGGGAGTTTCGGCTACCCCTAGCCTGGGTGCAGGGCACGCCTTGCAAAATAAAAAATCCCGCCCCTGGAAAGGGACGGGTTCTCAAAAGACCCGCGGTACCACCCTTGTTCTCCTCTGACACTCAGAGGAGCACTCTGTAGGACGCAATCACGCCCTTACCCTTGTAACGGTGGGTATCCGTCATCACCTACTGCAGGGCCAGCCCTGGTTTGGCATAAAGCTCGGGAGGGATTTTCGTCAGATGCCTACCTGTCCGCTTTCACCATACCGGACTCGCTGGAGGTGACTTTTCTGACTACTCGTCTCCGTCGTAGCCTTTCAAACAACGTTAGCAGGGGTCTGAAGGTGCGTCAAGAAACGTCAGAAGAATCCTTGAGTTTTACGCCTACCAATTCCGTGGTGACGACCACACGTTCGTCATACTTGAAGCGAGGCCATGAGGATACCAGCGTCGCTATCCGACCCGTTGATCCCCACAACCTCACGTCATCTCTGTGCATGATGCGGAACTCCGTGGCCTGGTAGAGGAAGCTTCCATCGTCGCTGTCGATGATGACGTAGACAGCCTGACCCTGTCGCAGGAAGTCATGGACCTTGGGCAAGTCGCGGAAGACCGAACCCTCACCGCGAATGGGACTCTCCAGGTGACCGAAGAGCCAGGTGTTGCCGATTTCACCGGGGGTCGGTTGGCCAGGGATGATGCCAAGCTCGAAGGACGCCGCGGCATATTTCTGCCCATCACCGAAGGGCAGGGAAGTCAACTCAATGGTCCCCACCTCAAGACCTATGATGGGGATACGCACCAGAGTGGCTGGCCCAAGTCCGCTGTCGGGTAGCGTTACCTCTGACAGAGGCAGGAACCCGGCGGTGATGCTGGCATCGTCCACATCCTTAGCCCAGAACGGGTTTGCCCAGAACTGAGGGGCAACCTCAGTACCGGGATAGAACGAGGCGAGGGTAAGGTCGCCATTTGCGATTTCTAATGGAGGATCGATGATGGTGGTAGGCGGGCTGAGTGGGGTGAAAAGCTCTTGCTGTGTAGGGAGCGTCAAAGGGGCGGTGACCACCACGTCGTCGTAGCGAGTGTCGATGTATGCCTGATAGGCAAAGAAGGCGATGACAATCACCAGGAGGAGTGCACCTGCAGCCAGGAAGGCGATTCCTGTTCGGGATGCACCCAGCCATCGTCGTTGCGCCGTACTGCCTTCAGCAACCACCAGCGTCTACCCTCCGCATGTCTTCACTCTTAGTATACCTACTATCAATACGAAGGGGCATTGCTGAAGGACTGCTTGCTACGTAAGGCATAGCATGACTACGGCGTGTGCGACTGGCCTCAAACCAACGGGGTCAACTAACGCAGTGTTAGCGTACGCGTGGTGTGTGCATGGAACCGTTGCTGATGGGCTCGTTCAGGTAGATGTCACCGTTGCGGATCTTGATGTTGAAACCGCATTCCGGGTTGGTGCATGCCCATGCTTTGTAGTGGATGGCTGCGCCTTGGCCTCCAAAGTCTGAAAGGGGAACCAAGTCGCCTGAATTACAACTCTGACAACGGGGTAGGGTACTCGTCTCCACCGGGAACCTCCTCAAACCACACGACCCAAACGGTTTGGATATTTCCCGCAAGGGTGGTCGCTGACAACATACCTACCGAGGCAGCCCCTGACGCCCGCTAACCAATGAGAATATTATCACAAATAGCTGGACTGAACAAGATGAATCTGTAAGCGTTAACGGAATATTTAATATGGGGATACGGCAGTTGGAAACGCTACTTGGCCTGCTCCACCAACCCCAGTTCAACAAGGGCATCCACCACAGCCAGCACCAAGCCACGGGAGTGAGCCTGAAACTCCATGTTGGTGATGGTTGACGCAATTCCTCCACTGACGGGCGCTGCACCGGATCGAATGTCGTCAGCGGCACTCATGACCCGGGCATCGATGCGCTGGCGAAGAAAATCTGTGAATTCGTTTGAGTCCATGTGGGCCTCCGTGGTTCAGGATGCCCGCACTCTACGGCAAAGAAGGGTTTGGCGACAAGCCTAGAGACACGGTGTGCAGCGTCTCGTAGATCGGGCCCTGGGGTGTCACCGTACTCTTGATGAGCTGGAACGAGTCTATTGGGATGGGGACTCCCTTTTCCCACGGGAGCGATGTAAGGGCTTCTCCGGCCTTCCTGCGTTCTTCTGGCGATGCGGAGTCGCGCATCCGTGCCACGGTTAAGTGGGGACTGAAGGGTTGGGCATTCGCTTTGAAATCTAGTGCAACGCAAGCTTCTTCGACGAGGCTAGCCAGGCCTTCCAGGGGCTGCATGTCTCCCGCCAATCCTACCCACAGGACTCGCGTGCGATTGAGGTTGGGGAATCCGCCAACATCGCCAAGTGCCATCGAGAACGCTGAGGCCCGGCCTCCTAGTCCATCAAGTCCTGCCATCAAGGCTGGGAGTCGGTCAATGTCCGTGTCTCCTAGGAACTTGAGGGTCAGGTGGATGTTCTTGGTTGCCACCAGCCGCATGCCACCCAGGGCCGATGCACGGAGGCTGTGGATTAGATTGGACAGAGCAGACAACGCTTCTGAAGGAAGCTCAGCAGCAATGAAGAGTCGGATTGTTTCAGGCTGATTTGAGTCCGTCACGGAACTCCTTTAGTTGTATGTACCATTCAATGATGTCAGACAGGCTGAACGACGCGTTGGCCGGGCTTGGGTTGGGTACGACGAACACTTTGGAACCACCTATGGCCCAGGATTGCGGGCCAAGGGCAATCTTGGAGCGGTCGTTATTCACCACCTTGGCGTAGTGCGTAGCCGCCATGATGCCATGGAAGCAGACGATGCGCGGCGCATTGGCCAGCAAACGCTCCTTAAGGTCGACTGCGCCGTCACGGAAGTCCGCCGCCTTGAGGTCGCCCACGCCCGGGGTCGGTCGCTTCACGATGTCCGTCATGCCTATCCCGAACTCCAGTACACGGATATCGGTCTCGGCAGTTAGCGGCTCAGGCGTCATTTCCGCACCGTTGAACGCTGGCCAGAAGCGATTGCGAGGGTTTGCAAAGTAGTGGCCAGTCTGCGCCGAGGGGATGGAGGGATTGAGTCCCACCAACACGATGTCCAGACCTGGTTGAAGGTGATCCGGTAGTGTTTCCATGGTGTCGCTAGCCGGCCAGTCCCAGCAGCCGTGCGATGTTCCCTCCGGTGATGCGTGCCTGGTCGTCGGCAGATAGCCCGCTCTGGCGTACCTGCTCCAAGAGGCGAGGGTGCTTGATAAGTGGGAAATCCGTCCCGAAGAGTATCTTGCCAGCGCCCACCAGGCCCGCTGCTGTCGAAAACACCTGAGCGTCGTACAAGAATGGCGATGCAGCGGTATCGAAGTAGGTGTGGGAAAGGGCGGCGTTCACCTCTGGCATCAGTGCATAGAAGGGCAGCCCGCCGCCCCAGTGTGCCGCGATGATGGGCTGGTCTGGGAACGCTTCAATGAAGCTGAGGAGCCGCTGAGGGGTGACAGTCCCCTTACCTTGGTACGCGTGCCCTACCGGCTCCGATGAATGAGCGACAACCGGGAGGCCCAACCGTTTGGCGACTGCCATGAGGGGTGCCATTGTTGATGCGTCGTCGATGTTGAAGCCCTGAGTGTCCGGGTGCAGCTCGCCGATGCCCCTCAAACCTGCCGCGGCGCATCGCTCAACCTCCAAGATGGCGTCATCGCCCCAGGCCGGGCTGACAGCACAGAAGCCGATGAGGCGACCGTTAGAGCTTGCTACGGCCTCTGCCAAATGGTCGTTGGCCTCACGGGCAAGCTCGATGTCCTGCCACCCGATGCCCACCGCTACCGCCGCGTCCACTTCAGCAGCGTCCATAGCGTCCATCAAGTCATCAACGCTGGCCAAAACCGCCTTGGGGTTGCTGTATAACTCGCGGAACGTGGCATCGCGCTGCACAAGCTCCTCACGACGTTCGCGAAAGCCCGGGGGGAACACATGCACGTGCGAGTCGATGATCATAGGGCTAGTGTACCAAAAGAAGCTATAGCATCTACCTTGGGTAGCTGCAAGCACATGGGTCCAGGGTTCACCCTGGACCCATGTGGGGGTTAAGCAGTTACCTCTTCCTTGCGGTGCTCCCTGTTGAACAGCGCAATGAGCGCAGGAATCAGCAGCAGCGAGACCAACCAACTCAACACCATGATGGACGACATCAACGCAGCGACGATTACGTACGGGAGCAGCGATGCGAACATCATGGGCAGGAAACCCAGCGCGATAATTAACGCGTTTCTGGTAATCGCGCGCCCTGGCTCTTCAAACATCTGGGCCATCACTGACGTCTTTTGTACGGACTCCTTTGCAAGCTCTCTAGGTCCTTGATGTCCGAAGAGACTCCGTTGGCTTCGCTTTTGCTTTCAATGGGGATGTACAACGCCAGGCCCTTGCCGTCCGGGGATATGACTTTACCTGCTAGAAGGGGGTTGTTGGCGACAGCCTCCGCCACGGCGTCCGCGTCCTGCGATGACACGCTTGCTGCAGCAAAGCTGATGACGCCTCCGGGCACTACGCCGTCGATGTTGTTTATTTCTTCGACAAGAGCTTCTGTCTTGCCAAGGATGTCCTCCGTCAGCACGCCCGACTCGTTGATTATGCCCAGAGCGATTATGTCTGATGTACCAAAATCCTCGCGAATCGAGTGGTTCAATACACGAACGGGGTCGTCTGACGGCAGCATGTTCTCCGGGTCTGTATCAATCTTTGCCGTCATGATCAACGCAGTCAGAATCATGGTGATTACTAAGGCACCAATGACTACCGTCTTGGGTTTGTTGAGGCCAAAATCAACTATGGTTCGTTGGGCGGTCTGCATGCTCAAGTGCGACTGCTATCAATCCGCGCGTGATTATCGCGGGATGTTAATACATTTCGGACACAGTGTGTATAGGGCTACAGCTTCGCTGGGCTTTAGGTAACCACAGGAACAGGGGTGCAGGGCCTGGCCCTGACTACCGGTCATAGCGGGGAACACCACCGAACTCTGTAAGATCGATGATGGGAATGCGGTTGCCATCGGGGTCCACAAGGACGGCATAGCTGCCGGAGCGCACCTTGATGGGCCCGAAGGCGATCTTGTAGTCCTTGCGACGGTGCTCGTCACAGAACTGCTTCACGTTGTCTACCAGGTAGTTGTAACTGAACGGCGGCAGGTCGTCCCTGGTGTGGAGCACAATCTCAGAATCGCTGTCCTTGAGCAGGAAGCCCATCATTCCACGGTCTGCGTCTTCCCATACTTTGGTGAGACCCATGACATCGGTGTAGAAGGCCTCGGAGATGGCCAGGTCTTTGACCTTGTACATGATGCTATCGACTTTGCGTAGTACGGGTGTCGGCATCGGCTAGGCTCCGTGGCATTTCTTGTACTTCTTGCCGCTGCCGCAGGGGCATGACTCGTTGCGACCCACCTTTTTGCCCTGGGTCATCTCCTGGAAGCGTCGATTGTCGGCCCGGCGTGATTCGCAGTCCACGCAGGTGCATTCCAATGGGTGGTCGCTGTACCAACTTGTCCGTTCTTTTCCAATGACCATGTTTTTGTCCTTGTTTTGTCTTAGCTTGTCGTCCCGATCCTTCGGGTCTCCTAGAGTGCCAGAGACGCTATTGTACCTCGCCCCGTTCGCCAAGCACCCGTATCACCTCTGCCAGGTCCTTGTCGCCGCGACCACTCAGGTTCACGACGATGACCTTGTCCGGCCCGGCCTCCGGTGCCAGCACCTTCAAGTGGGCCAGTGCATGGGAGGATTCCAGCGCCGGGATGATTCCCTCGAGTTTCGACAACAGCGAGAACGCCTCAAGCGCCTCGTCGTCGGTGGCCGAGACATAGGTGGCCCGACCTGCATCCTTCAAGTATGAGTGCTCCGGGCCAACACCGGGGTAGTCCAGACCAGCTGAGACGCTGTGGGTCTCCAACACCTGTCCTGCATCGTCCTGTAGCAGGTATGAGTGCGAGCCGTGAAGGACACCCGGGCGACCTCCGGACAACGGCGCAGCGTGCTTCCCCGTCTCAATGCCGTAACCGCCAGCTTCCACGCCGATGAGGGCCACTTCCTCGTTGGAAATGAAGTCATAAAAGAGGCCCATAGCGTTGCTACCGCCGCCAACACAGGCCACGGCGTAATCAGGCAACCGGCCCTCTGCTAGCAGTATCTGCTCTTTTGTTTCTCGACCGACCACGGATTGGAAGTCGCGAACCATCATCGGGTATGGGTGAGGCCCAACCACAGAACCCAGCAGGTAGAAGGTGGTGCGGACGTTGGTGACCCAGTCGCGCATGCACTCGTTGATGGCGTCCTTCAAGGTGCGCGAGCCGCTGGTGACCGGCTCTACGGTCGCACCCATCAGCTTCATCCGGAAGACGTTTGGCTCCTGCCTTCGGATATCCTCCGTGCCCATGTAGACGATGCACTCCATGCCCAGCAACGCGCATACCGTAGCCGTTGCGACGCCGTGCTGCCCCGCGCCTGTCTCCGCGATGATGCGGTTCTTGCCCATGCGTTTGGCCAGCAGTGCCTGCCCTATGGCGTGGTTGATCTTGTGTGCGCCGGTGTGCGCCAGATCCTCTCGCTTGAGGTATATCTTGGCACCGCCGAAGTGCTTGGTGAGGTTGGCAGCGAAGGTCAGCGGGGTAGGACGCCCGACGTATGTCGCCAGCAGTCCTTCCAACTCCGCCTGGAAGCTCGGGTCGTCTCGTGCAGCCTCATAGGCCACTCGAAGCTCTTCGATGGCTGCCATCAGCGTTTCAGGTACGAATCGACCGCCAAAGGCGCCGAACCGACCGTGCTCGTTGGGCAAATTCTCTACGTTGGTCATACCAGCGAGTTCCTTTTTGCTTCTGCAATGAATGCCTGGATTTTCCCGATGTCCTTCATTCCATCAGTCTCCACGCCGCTGGAAACGTCCACGCCGTATGGCTGGGTGGATTCTATGGCGTCTCCGACGTTCTCAGGGGTCAGCCCGCCCGCCAGCAGGAAGCGATGCCCTCTGTCTGCCATCTCCCGGGCGATAGACCAATCAAAGGTCTCGCCCATGCCGCCGGGTTGCGAGTCAGACTTCCTGTCGAGCACCGCGATGTGGCCTGATTCGCCGATCTCCTGCAGCCTGAAGTGTACGTCTTTCATGACGATGTTGCGGGCAGTCTGGCTTTCTGTGGGCACACTCGCCACGTGGACTACCCGCAGGATGGGTACGTTGACCTTTCCCCAGTAGTCGATCTGTTCATCGCCGCAAAGCTGCACCATGTCCAGACCAACCCGTTCTGCGATTTCGTTGACCTCTTCCACAGGCTGGTCGGCAAACAACCCCACCAGGGGCAGGGCACACCCTGCACCCAGGCTAGGTGAGTGCTCTCGAAACGAGTTGGCCAGTTCTTTTGCCGCAACTGGTTCGATGAAACGTCGAACGGTTGGCACGAACACCATGCCCAGCATATCTGCGCCTGCTTTGGTGGCTGCGACCATGTGGGACAGCTCCCGCATTCCGCAGATCTTCACTATGGTCATTGCTATGCTCCTGCCACGCCGAGCAATTCTCGAACCTTGGCCCCGGGATCGGCTTGCGTTACGATTGCCTCGCCTACCAACCCTGCATCAGCGCCCAGCTTGTGTAGGCGCACCATGTCGTTGCGGTCTTTGATGCCGCTTTCGCTGACCACGGTGACGTCGTCGGGGGCTTTCGGGGCAAGGGATTCCGTGACGGCCAGGTTCGTCTTGAACGTGTGCAAGTCACGGTTGTTGATGCCGATGATCCTCGCCCCAGCGTCCAGAGCCGTAGCAAGCTCAGCCTCGTCGTGGACTTCCACCAGACATTCAAGCTGCAGATCCGCTGCCACGTCCAAAAGTGCCTTCAGCACGTCAGGTGATAGCAACGCCACGATGAGCAGTGCTGCATCCGCGCCATACGCCCGTGCTTCAAAGAGCTGGTACGGGTCTGTGAGGAAGTCTTTGCGCAACACCGGAACCCCGTAGGGAGTCAGGGCCACCTTCACCTCCGATAGGTGCTCCAACGTCCCCTGGAAATGGTCGTCTGTTAGGCATGACACTGCTGCCGCGCCGCTGGCTGCGTAGGTGGCTGCCAACTCAGAGGGGTTGAAATCCATACGTAGCAATCCTGCCGACGGCGATGCTTTCTTGACCTCGGCGATAAGCTGGATGTCGTCACCCTGCAGCGCGTTGGACAGGCTTACCGGCGCGGGCCTCTCGTCGATACGTCGTTGAAGCTCATCCAGTGGCGCATCAAGCTTCGCCTGTGCAAGCACCGACTTCTTTGCTTCTACTATTTCGTCCAGGATTGTGGCCATTGTTTCCTCTTACGCCCTTGTAATCCCGTTCGTCCTGTCCGATTTAAATGGAACAATGGACTCCGAGTCCTCTATTTGCGTCGGAGAGTCTGTCGAAGGACTGAACGGATTCTTCGTCGCCTACTCCTCAGAATGACAGGCTTCTCATTGGGTAACCGTCAGGTAGCTTGGGTCAAGGCTCAGCCTTGCTGGTTGCTGACTTCTACCAGCTTTTTGAGGGTTGCCAGCGCCGCTTTGCTCGATAGTACCTTGCGGGCGGCTTCAGCCCCTTCTTTCAGGGTGCTTACCGTACCGGCTACATACATCCCTGCACCGGCGTTCAATGCCACGGCACGATGCAGCGGACCTAGCTCCCCATCAAGCAGCCGCTCCATGGTCTCCGCGTTCTCTTCAGCAACGCTGCCCTTCAATGCCTCGGGAGCACAGGGCTCCAGCCCCACGTCTTCCAGCTTGAGCTCGTAATGGCTGACTTCTCCACCCTTCATCTCCCATATTTCTGATGGGCCAGTCAGTGTCAGTTCGTCGGCGCCATCGGAGCCGTGCACTATCAAGACATGCTTGCAGCCAAGCTGTCCGTAGGCCTGGGCCATCCGTTCACCAAACGCTGGGTCCGCTATGCCAACTACCAGCGATTGTGCGCCAGCAGGGTTGGTCATTGGCCCAAGGATGTTGAAGAACGTCCGAATGCCTATCTCCCGTCGAGGTGCGCCTGCGTGTCGCATGGCAGGATGGAAGGCAGGGGCGTACATAAATCCGATGCCTGCCTCATCGATGCATCGCACTACCTCTTCAGGCGTTAGCTCCAGTTTCATGCCACACGCCTCCAGGACGTCTGCAGCGCCAGCAACACTAGATGCCGCTCGAGCACCGTGCTTGGCCACTTTGACCCCGGCCGCCGCGAGCACGAGAGCCGACGCTGTTGAGATGTTGAAGGTGTTGAGGCTGTCTCCGCCTGTCCCTACGATGTCCACCAGCGGCTCCGGGTACACCACTTTGAGGCCGTTCGCCCGCATGACCTGCGCCATCCCGGCGATCTCCTCTGATGTCTCACCCTTGAGTCGCAGCGCTGTGACATACGCCCCGATTTGAGCCGGAGTCGCCTCGCCTGACATGATCTCTTCCATGACGCCTGCAGCTTCTTCCAGGGTCAAGGAAGCTCCGCCGACTACAGCACCAATTGCTTCACGAATCATTTGATTCTCCTGTTCTAGTCTGGGTTAGCCTACATCGCCAGAAAATTCTTGAGAAGGTCTTTGCCTGCGCTTGTCATGATGGACTCCGGATGGAATTGGACGCCTTCTATCGGATATTCCTTGTGCTTCAACGCCATGATGAGGCCGTTGTCGGTCCACGCAGTGACCTCAAGGTCGTCCGGCAAGCTCTCCCGATTCACCACCAGAGAGTGATACCTGATGGCCTCGAAGGGTTCAGGCAATCCCTGCAGCACGCCTGCGCCGTTGTGGTTGATGGGCGATGTCTTGCCGTGGACGATCTCGCCAGCGCCGCCGACCGTGCCGCCGAAGGCCTCGCCGATGCACTGATGCCCCAAACAGACGCCCAGCACGGGCATCCGTGGCCCGAAGCGCAGGATGGCCTCTACGGATATGCCTGCCTCCTTGGGCGTGCACGGCCCGGGCGAAACAACGATGCGCTCAGGCTTCAGCTTTTCAATCTCATCCATAGTGATCTGGTCGTTGCGCTCCACCTGCACCTCTGCACCAAGCTCACACAGATACTGGTACAGGTTGTACGTAAAGCTATCGTAGTTGTCTATCAGTAGGATCAAACCCTCACCCCCTCAGTCCCCCTCTCCCTTGCCAAGGGAAAGGGGGAAGCTAGTTTGGTAATGGGGGCACATCCCCCAAACTCCTTGCCAGAGGGAATAGTTCCCTCTGGCCTCCTTTTAGCTGTGCTTCGTGTCTCGCTCTCCATGAATCTCCCTTTGGTAACCGTCAGGCACTTGGGTCCAGGGCACGCCCTGGTTAGCCCTGGGATTCGGCGAGGTTGATAGCGTTCAGCAGCGCTCCCGCCTTCTGGAACGTTTCCTGGTACTCCGCCTCCGGCTCACTGTCGTACACAATGCCGCCGCCAGCCTGGATGTACGCCACCCCGTCCTTGAGGATCATGGTGCGGATAGTGATTGCCGTGTCCATGTTGCCTGAGAAGCTGAAGTAGCCCACCGCCCCGCCGTACGCGCCTCGGGCCTCGCCTTCAAGTTCAGCGATGATCTCCATCGCCCGTACTTTGGGCGCGCCGGACAGCGTCCCAGCAGGCAGACACGAGCGCAGGGCGTCGTAGATGGTGCGGTCGGGCCGAAGTTGGCCGTGTACCTCCGATTCCAGATGCATGACATGGGAGTACTTCACGATGCGCATGAGGTCGGTGACCTCCACCGAGCCGGGTATGCAGACGCGTCCAACGTCGTTGCGGCCAAGGTCCACCAGCATGATGTGCTCGGCCTTTTCCTTCTCGTTGTTCTTCAGCTCCTCCGCCAACGCTTCGTCTTGCTCCGGCGTCTTGCCGCGAGGTCGAGTGCCCGCTAGAGGAAAGTTCAGCACTAACCCGTCCTCCACGCGGACCAGCAGTTCCGGCGATGCCCCAATGATTTGGAAATCGTCCAGTTCCAGGAAGAACATGTACGGCGATGGGTTGCTCCCCCGCAGTGCACGGTACAAATCAAGGGGCGAGGCCTCCGTTGGTCGGGCCAACCGCTGGGATGGCACCACCTGGATGATGTCCCCGGCGATGATGTACTCGCGCGACTTCCGAACGATCTCGTCGTACTCCTCATAGGTACGGTTGGAGGTGTACGGCACAGTTACCTTGGCATCAGCGACTTCGGCCTCGGCTTTAGTCCCCCCAGAGCCACGTTTGGGCCGCTTCAGCGGTCGTTCCAGTCGCTTCACCAGCTTGTCGATACGCTTGGTCGCCTTGTTGTACGCAGCTTCGATGTCGCCCCGGACGTGGACGTGGCTGACCACCTGTATTTTTTGCCGAAGGTGATCAAAGACCAACAGAGTGTCTGCCAGCATGAACGCCGCCTCCGGTAGGTCTAACGGGTTGCTGGCAGGGGCGGGCACTCGCGGCTCGAAGTAGTGGACGGCGTCGTAGGAGAGGAAGCCAACCTGCCCGCCGTTGAACCGAGGGAGGCCTGGGACCGACACCGACTTGAACTTGCCCAGCGCCTTCTCCACTAACCCAAGGGGATCGACGGCGCCGTCGGGCTGCCCAGGGCCGGTGCGTATCACCTTGGACGGCTCCGTGCCGATGAAGCTGTAGCGTGCCAGCCTCTCACCCCCCTCGATGCTTTCCAAGAGGAAGGAGTAGGGGCCTTTGGCCACCTTCATATAGGCAGTGACCGGCGTATCAAGGTCTGCGTTGATCTCCTGATAGACGGGGATGAGGTTACCCTCTGCCGCCAGCTCCTTGACCTGTTCCAGTGTTGGTGTGTACATCATCATCCTCAACCGCTAATTTCAGGCAATAAAAAAACCCCGTCCCATGCAAGGGGCGGGGTCACTCCGCGGTGCCACCCTTGTTTTTGCTGCACTGCTCCAATGAATAAGCCTGCAGCAAAATCTCTTCAGCAGTGCGCCCCGTTTCCGGTGACGTCTTCTCTGCCGGGACATTGAAGCGGTGTCCTACCGCCGGTGACGTTGAGCTTTCCTCGATGTGTCGGGATGCCCTGCCTGGTCCATTCAACCCCTGCGCTAGCGTCGGTTTCCACCGTTCCCGACTCTCTGTGGCTCCGCTTGGGACGTACTACTCCAGACCGTCGCCCTTTATGTAAATGTTGCATTCAGTCTAGGACTGTTTTTCACGGCTTGTCAAGATTCCGAATAGAGTCATGGGTGGATGCGAATACCACCATGCTATACTTGTTGCTTCTACGGAAACCGATTCTGGAGTTATTTTCTGTGCCCACAGTCCTGATGGTGAGTCGAGATGACCGCGCAGCGGAGACGCTGATGCTGTGCTTCCCAAAGGGGGGGTTCACCACATCAACCATGACCGATTCCAGCCAACTACCGTCCCTGACGGTGGAGCAAACCCCGGACATCGTGTTGCTAGACGCCGGGAGCTTCTCACTCAGTGAGGCGGAAGAGGCTCTGCAATGCTGTAGAGACCTCCATCTGCCAGTGATGGCATTGGTCACCCAGCGGGAATTGGACACCTACGACCTCTCTCGCAGCGCCGATGACTTCGCGCTAAAACCGCCCAACCCAACAGAACTTATGCTGCGTGTACAACAGCTCCTGCGTCGACTGCGTGGTCGCGAGGGGGCTGAGACCATCCATATCGATGACCTAGTCATTGATCAATCTCGGTATGAAGTGACCGTCTCCGGCCATAAAGTGCTCCTCACCTTCAAGGAGTATGAATTGCTAAGACTTCTGGCCTCTAATCCCGGGCGCGTCTTCTCCCGAGAGGAGCTGCTCTCCCGCGTGTGGGGCTACGAGTACTTCGGCGGCACACGCACTGTGGATGTCCATGTCCGACGACTCCGCAGCAAGGTGGAGGACGCCAACCACGTCTTCATTGAGACCGTGTGGAACGTAGGGTACCGCTTCAAACCTGCTGACCAGCCCTCGTAGCCTCATCCTGCTGGTGCCAACCACGTCTATCGCGTATACTCTGGCGCATCTTCAAAAGCCCAGACGCATAGATAGGACGCGATGCCGAACATTGAACGTGAACTCCCCCTCTTCCCCCTTGGTGGGACTGTGCTCTTCCCCGGTATGAACCTCCCGCTGCAGATATTTGAGGACCGATACGTGCAGATGATGGCGGACATCACCAATGACGATTCAAAATTCGGCGTTGTCCTGATCAAAGAGGGCAAAGAGGTGGGTGAGCCTGCCACGCCCTACGATATCGGCACCATGGCCCAGGTAATGCAACGTGAGGACTCACCGGACGGTCGGATCATCCTTGTAGCACAGGGGCAGGAGCGGTTTCGCACGTTGAACATCATCCAGCAGCGGCCCTACATCATCGCCCGGGTGGAACTTCTGGAGCCGGAGGAGCCCAGTATCTCCCAGGCTGCCCTCGAATTACGGGAAAAGTACATTGACTACGCTCGACTCGTGGCAGGCATGAGCAACGAGTGGATGCGTGAGGTCAAGGTTCCGGATGAGGCGGCTGAACTCTCTTACCTGGTGGCCCAGAGTCTGGAAGCCAGCATGATGGTGAAGCAGGGCCTGTTGGAGATGGACACCTCAGAGGAGCGCCTGATCGCAGAGGTGGAGATACTGGATCTGACGATAGAGCACGTTCGCCGTCGGGTGCGTCGTGAAGGGCCTTCGCAGCGGTTCAGCGCGAACTGAGTCCTCATTGTCCTCTTTCCCAACTGTCACCCCATTTCCTTTCTCATGGACGTACGATGTCGAAATCCCTGACGGTCATTCGTCGTATTCATAGAGCCGGTCAAAGGACGGGCTGAAAACAATACACGGAGGCAGATATGCGATATCTTTTGTTGATTTACGACAACGAGCAGGTAATGGAGGGAAGAACGCCAGAGGAAATGGAGCCCATCATGGGTGAGTGGGTCAGCTACTCTGACACCCGGCAGAAGTCAGGGAACATGCTGGGTGGCGATGCGCTGCAACCCACTCAGACCGCCACAACAGTGCGGATTGCTCAAAGCAAAACCATCATTTCTGATGGCCCATTCGCTGAGACCAAAGAGCAACTTGGGGGGTATTACATGATTGATGCAGAAAACCTAGATGAAGCAGTTGAATGGGCATCTAAGATGCCGCATCTTCCTGGCGGCGGCGCCGTTGAGGTGAGACCGATCATGGATTTTAACGCTCCGTAGCGTAAATGGTCGTGCGATGTGCGTCATGGTGTGTCCGGCGCGCATCGCACAAGAACAATCTCAGTGGAGAATAGTCCCCAATGGTTAGTGTAAGGGAATCGGTAGAAGAGGTCTTCCGCCGCGAATACGGGCGCGTCGTCGCTTCGTTGATCCGCGCGTATGGTGGCTTCGACCTGGCCGAGGAAGCGATTCAGGATGCATTTACCGTGGCTCTGGCGCGTTGGGGGAATGACGGCGTTCCGAATAATCCCGCTGCATGGATTACCACCGCTGCCAAGCACAAAGCAGTTGATCAGTTGCGCAGGGAACGCTCTCGCACTGAGAAATACGTTGTGTTAGCCGACCGACAAGCTTTGGATGATGAGGAGCCTGGGATGTTTGGTGACGAGACAGAAACGGCTCTGGAGGACGACCGTCTCCGTTTGATTTTCACATGCTGTCATCCCGCCCTCAACCTGGAAGCTCAGGTGGCGTTGACGTTGAGAACGCTGGGCGGTTTGACGACACTGGAGATAGCTAGCGCCTTCCTTGTGCCTGAGCCCACGCTGGCCCAACGCTTGGTGCGTGCCAAACGCAAGATCCACGATGCCCGCATCCCCTATCAGGTGCCCCCGGACCACCTGCTGCCTGAGCGGCTGCCCGCAGTGCTGGCTGTGGTGTACTTGGTTTTCAACGAAGGGTATTCAGCCACAACGGGTGAGGGGCTCGTTCGCTATGACCTGTGTGGTGAAGCCCTACGTCTAGGCCGGGTGTTGGCGGAACTCATGCCAGATGAGGCCGAGGTGGCTGGGCTGCTGGCGCTTATGCTCTTGTAGCACTCTCGACGCGCGGCACGGCTATCGCCTGAGGGCGCTCCGATCCTTCTGCAGGATCAAGACCGCTCTCTTTGGGACAGAGAAGCTATTACGGAAGGTGCAACGCTGCTCCAAAGAACCATACGAATAGGTAACCCCGGTCCATACGTGATTCAGGCGGCTGTCGCAGCGACTCACGCTGAAGCAGAAACGCCGGAACAGACCGACTGGAAAGCCATCGCGGCGTTATACGGTCTGCTGGCAACCGCCAACCCTTCGCCTGTGGTGGAGTTGAACCGGGCCGTTGCCGTTGCGATGGCTGATGGCCCCGAAGCGGGACTCGCAATCATGGATGGAACAGAGGTGTCTGATCCCCTGCAAGAATATCGGTGGTTCCACTCTAGTCGCGCCGACCTATTGTGGAGAACTGTGCGGTTTGGTGAGGCAGCGGAAGCCTACAAGCGGGCGCTAGCGCTTTCCACGAACGCTGCAGAACGAGCGTTTCTTGCCAAGAGTCTTTCTGAGGTTGAATCAAAGGTTCCACATAAGGACGGTGAACGTCATGGCTTATGATGAGGGACTGGCCCAGCGCGTCCGGGAGTTGCTGGAAGACCGCGCGGATGAGTTGGATGTCGTCGAGAAGAAGATGTTCGGTGGGCTTTGCTTCATGGTGCAGGGCAACATGTGCTGTGGCATCCTGCAGGACGACATGATGGTGCGTGTGGGCGCTGAGGGCCACGCCGATGCACTTGCTCAACCCCATGCCAGACCCATGGACTTTACCGGGAAAGCCATGAAGGGCATGGTCTACGTGAGGCAAGAAGGCCTGGAGTCCGACGACGACCTTGAAAGCTGGCTACAACGCGGCCTGAACTTCACCCTATCGCTACCCGCTAAGTAGATCCATAGCCCCTGACCAACCATCGCATTTGTGCTACACGATTGCCGTCTCATCACCCCGTAAGCTTGGGTCCAGGGCTAGCCCTGGTTCGGGTTCATGGGTGTCAGGTGCACATCCAGCACACGCTCGCACCACGCCGCTGCTCCAAGCAACCGCTCTTCGTCAAACGGCCCTGCTGCTAGCTGAATCGCCAGAGGCATCCCGTTCGCTGCCAGTCCGCTTGGCACCCCGATCGTCGGGCATGCAATCCACGTCCACGGAGCTTGGAAGAACGTCTGCCCTGTGGTCGTGCGGTCCTTGGGAGCCGGGCCGGGGGTGCACGGGCTGAGCAGAATATCGTACTTGGCATAGAGCGGTTCCATTGCGGCCTGAAGCACCCCTCTGCCCTGTTGCGCCAGGATGTAGGGGATCGGCGACGAACCCATTGCGCGTTCGATGCGACTGCCTATCACCGGGCCGTAGTCCTCACGATGGTGGGCGTATGCCTCCTGATGGAAGGCAGCAGTCTCAGCCCAGGCAACGTTCCCGATGTCCTCAACGCTCTTCGCGAAGCCCTCCGGCAGGGCGACCTCTTCCACGATGGCCCCGGCTGCTGCCAGCTTCTGTGCAACTGCGTCAGTGTGGCTGCGAACCTCTTCATCAGCCCGCTCGTAGAAGTAGTCCTTCAGTAGGCCGATACGTGGCGGTGATTGTCGACGATACACCGCAGCGTGGTACTGACCCACGGGCACGTTGACCGAGGCCGGGTTCTTTGAGTCGTAGCCTGCAAGGGCGTCCAGCGTCAGGGCTGCGTCCTCAACCGTGCGTACCATGATGCCCACGGTGTCTGTGGAGAAGCTGACAGGAACCACGCCGTAGGTACTGATGAGCCCCAACGTTGGCTTCAGACCAACGATGCCGTTGTATGCCGCTGGCCGAAGTGTTGAGCCGACGGTCTGGGAGCCTGTGGCGATAGGGACCATGCCGGCAGCGATGGCCGCCCCCGATCCGCTGCTTGAGCCGCCGGGTGTGTGTTCCAGGTTCCAGGGGTTGAACGTGGGTGACGGGTCTCCGTCCGCGAACTCCGTAGTGACGGTCTTGCCCAACACGATGGCCCCGGCCTGTCGGAACTTGGCCACAGACGTAGCGTCATACTCCGGCACAAAATCGGTATAGAGCGGTGATCCTGCGGTGGTCTTGATCCCGGCGGTATAGAAGATGTCCTTCAGGCCTACAGGAACGCCATGAAGAGGCCCGCGCGGCCCCGACTTCTCAAGCTCTATCTCAGAAGCCCTGGCCGTTGCCAGCGCGCCCTCACGGTCAACGGTCACCCATGCTTGAAGCATGGGCTCCAGCTCGTCGATGCGGCGGAGAAGGTCTTCCACCAGCGTCACCGGAGACAGGTCACCTGAGCGTATGGCTGCAGCGGCTTGTGCGGCTGAGAGTTGGTGCGGTTTTAATCCTGTAGTCATTAGGTTCTCCTTGGCGGTGTTCAATGGAGACGCCATGCTACCATGTTGGTCGATTCAACGCAGCAACTCGGCAGGAGGTCATGGCAATGGGCAGGATGTCTGAGCAGGAGATGCGGGCTTTCCTCGACGAGCCTCGATTCGGCCACCTGGTCACGCTGCAATCCGATGGCTCTCCGCAAGCCGCTCCCATCTGGTTCGAGTTTCGAGATGACCGTTTCCTGGTATGGACAAGCCGGTCAACGCGCCGGTTCAAGAACATTGCTGCTGACCCACGCGTTGTTCTTTCAATCTCCGCAGAGGACGAGCCGTATAGATACGTCACCGTGGAGGGCACTGTCACCGTGAGTGAGGTTGACGTTAAAGCGATCGCCATGTCACTGGCAACTCGATACAAGGGGTTAGATCAAGGGACGGCTTTTGTCGCAGAACATAACAAGGATGGCGTGAGCGTCATCCTCGTACTGACTCCCAGCAAGTTGGTTGCCTGGAAGGCCGACTAAGCCCGTTCGTAGATCTCAAAGTGAACGATGTGGGGAACCGGCCCGCTTGAACGCCCCGGACATATTGACGCGGCCACCAGGCAGTTCATCTCTGCATGAAGTTCCAGATAATCACCAGTTACGGCATCCGGGTCTATGAAGATGGGCTTTTCGGCTTCGTTCAACGTCGTGGTCATGAAGATGTTCAGCGGGTCGTGTACGTCCTCCGGCTCCAGCCCGTACTTGGCTATCACCCCCGCGATGTTCTCCTGACACCCGTTGGAGTCCGAGTTGTACGCCTCTTTGCGGACCCGCCAATTACACCTACCAAACAATAGGTCATGGGATATAGCGCCTTTGAGGTTGGCCTTATGAGCTACGGTATCGTCGGTGATGGTGAACATGGGGTTCAAATAGGGTGGGATGGAGGTGAGGGTGTGGCCCTTCGTCAGGTGGGCACCCTCGTTTGATCGAGTGACGGAGGAGCTGAAGCGCTCCTTCAGGTTGTCGCTGTTGAACACATCGAAGTCGACGACCTGTGGCCCTTCGACAAGCACTACGCGGAGCACCTGCCCCTGCTTCACTTCAAAGGCGATACCCGTTGTCGGTTGGGCTATTAGGGTATCCTTGAGCACTAGTCCTGTTTCAGCCATCACACCCTCCCGTAGCTATCACATGTGCTAGTATCCCTTGGGCACCGTAAAGGCACATCCTACATGGTATCACCCCGTTTTCCCAACCCACTCATTGTTAGGAACCGCTGTGCAGGAAGAAGAACCAACAGACCAGGGCCGTATGAGTACACACAGCATCGGTGCTATTCGTACCCTGTCGATTCCTGATTTTCGAGCCTTAAGCGCTTCAGCGATCGTTGGCGGGATAACGTTCCTGGGCGAGATGGTCGTCCTCGGCTGGCTGGTGCTTGAACTCACCGACTCCTCATTCATGGTCGGCCTCGCCATCGGACTGCGACAGGCCCCAAGCCTCATCTTTGGCATCCCCTTCGGCGCTGTTGCCGATAGGTTCGACCGGAAGCTCCTGCTTGTGGGTACTGTAATAGCGCTGTTCGTCACAACGCTAGCTACAGCCGTGCTTCTACAACTCGATTGGCTGGACCTCTGGCCTCTTCTCCTCCTGAACCTATTGTTAGGCACCTGGTGGACCGGGGTGAGGACGCTGCGTCAGAGCATGACCTATGACATCGTCGGTGCAAGGGACATGGTCAGTGGGCTGTCCATCAACATATTGGCCCAGCGACTCGGTGGGATAGCAGGTGCAGTCGGGATAGGGGCAATCCTCGATGCTACCGATCCCGCTACGGCGTACGGCGTTATCACCGTTGCACATGCGGCGACGTTGCTCTCTGTCTTGTTCATTAAATCGAGAGAGAGGCTGGTCACATCTACAAGAGAGTCCGTTCTGAACAACCTGAAGGAGTTCGCGGTAGAGGTGAGGACAAACCCTTCACTAGCTTTGCTTGTGCTGTTGACCGGCGGGATTGAGATCCTTGGCTTCTCCACCATGGCACTGATGCCCAGCATTGCCCGCGATGTGTTAGGCCTGGGGGCGGACGGCCTCGGGCTCATCCAGTCGGTCGGAGCCGTAGGTGGCATGGGTGCGGTAGTCGTACTGGCAATTGCTGGCGAGATCCGGCGCAGGGGTCTGGTGTTCCTAGTGACGCTGCTTGTGTTTGGTGCTGGTCTGGTGTGGCTTGGCCAATCCAATTCCCTCTTGATGGTTCTTGCAGCCATTGTGGTTGTGAACGCAACTATGGCGATCACAGACGTGTTGTCCCAGGGATTGATGCAGTCCGTGGTGCCCAACGAACAACGCGGTCGAGCCGCCGGTGCATGGCAAGTGGCAGTCGGCTTCGGCCCCTTCGGCAACTTGCAGACTGGTTACATTGCCGGTGCGGCGGGGCTCGCCGTGGCGCTTTCGCTCAACGGTGGCTTGCTGTTCGCCCTGGCGGGGGTGAGCCTGGTGTTTGCCAAGGGGCTGCGAAGACTCTAGGTGTAGCCACCCTTGTCCCTCATGGGAGTCGTAGCTACACTTCATCTATGGGACGTAGTGCGTGGGCGGCGAGTATTGTAAGCGTGGTCGTACTGGCGATTGCATCGTGCGGTAGCCAGGAGACACAGGAAGCTCAAACGCTGCCCGCTGCGGCACCTACCCAGACAACGATACCCGGCCTCACGGCTGTGCCTACACCAACCATTGCTCCGCTACCCACGGCCACTCATGTACCAGCCCCAAGACCCACTACCACGTCGGCACCCACTCCGATAGCGGCTTTGATACCCATATTGGCACCGCCAACACCGACACGCACGCTGGCGACTCCCACATTCTTTGCTCCGATACCAACGCCGCTCCCACCAAGTACGCCAGTGCCTCCGACTCCAGCACCGGAGACCTGCAGGGATACCCACGAGACGCCGATCATCTCAGGGCCTCCGGGACCTGCAAGGCCGGACAACGACAGCGTGTTCAAATCCCTGACTGTCCACCCCACGGACCCGGAAATTGCCGTCCTTGGCACGGAGCGCAACGGCTTCGTCAGGAGCGACGACGGCGACCAAACGTGGACGCGATTGCGTGCCGGGTTACGGTCGGACACGGGTTTATATTCCGAGATATGGGACATCGATATCTCGCTTAGTAACCCAGACATCATCATGGCAGCGACCCTCGACTCGCCGGGGCCAGTCCTTGGGACTGCTCCGACCGTGCATGCGGGCATCTACAGGAGCGAGGACGGCGGGCAGAACTGGAAGCAACTGAACTGTGGCTTTGAGACAACCCGGGCGACATCCGTACGAATCGACCCTGTAAACCCAGATGTGGCTGTTGCTGGTATGGAGGGTGGAGAGGCGTCGTACACCGGCCCCAACGGTGGCTATTTCAACGGCGGAATATATCGCACTGAGGATGCAGGAGAGTCATGGCAGTATGTTCCGGTAGGGGAGAACGACCAACAGAACGGCTACCTCATAATGACCGTCGTTCCTACCAGCCCGCCGACCTTCATCACCTTCGGCAAGAACTACGATGACCTCAGCTTGAACATCGGGTTCATCCGCAGCACAGACAGTGGTAAGACATGGCAGAACTTTGGCGATCAGTTGCGACACAAACACATAGGCAGCTTCACCGTCTCCTCGGATGGCCAGACCATGTACGCTAACGAGGGTGGTACCTACTTTGGATGGATATCGCGGGACGCTGGTGAGACGTGGTCGGAGAGCGCCATAGTCCAGGTGAACGGCCCCGTAGCGGTATCGCCCGTTGATTCGTCATTGATCGTCTTCGGTGGGTTCAACGAGATACGCCGTACCACCAACGCATTCCAGAACGTCAGCGTGGTGTTCACCGCCCCTGTAGCAATCCGGGAGATTGTTTTTGCGCCGTCCGACCCGAATATCGTATACGCGGAGACCGACGGCTACATTCTCTATCGCAGCGATGATGCGGGCGTAACGTGGCGGTTCATGGCCAACGTCCGCAAAGACGTGCTCAACGTACAACCCTAGGCAGGACTAGGCCTGCACCTATTATCCCTGCGGATACCAGCGGGCGTGTATTTCAACGGTTCAGGACAACATGGTTTAGGCAGATTGAGCGGCTGATTCCTTCTGGAAGAACGCCTCTACCTCGTCCAGACCCGTTGCAACAGCGGTGTTTTGGATAGCGCCAGCTACCTCGGGATAGCCAGCATGCGTCACCATCTGCGGAAGCCTCTGCCGGAGTTGCGTAAGCGCCCAGGGCAGGCTGTCTTCAATCAGGATGGTGTCCAGGTTGTGCTCTTCGTCCATAGAGGTTGGGTCGTAGTGGTAGTGCGGTCGCACCCTGAAGCAATCAAACCGGAGCAATTGGACATCCTTGTCACCGACCTGCGTGTGCACTTCGATAGACGGCCCACCGTCGTTGCCGATGTCCCGGGTAGCTACCAGGAATGCCAGGTTGTCAGCATTAATACGTTCCATAACGTCCTCCCCTGTTTCAACTGTTCTGGCTGGTGCCTATGGTCTCACCATCACCGGGCAAAGTCGATGCGCGATTGTTGCTGCATGGCCAACGTCCGCATAGATGTCCTGAACGAGCAGACATTCAATCATATCTTAGATAACCGTCAGGTCATATGGGTCCAGGGCATCGCCCTGGATTGTGGTTTTTTTCACGCCTCTATGCTATATTTTGGCCAATAGGAAAGCGGTGGATTTAGCATGTTGGACGACTACTATCGCCAATACGGACTGGTGCTCCTGCTCATAGGAGCCGCTGTCATCGTGCCGCTGAGCATGATGATGATGTCCCGCATGGCGCAAATGCTCCACATCCGCCCCCATAAACCAAGCCCCGTAAAGTCAGATATCTATGAGTGCGGCATGGAGACCATCGGCGGACGGTGGGTTCAGTTCAACTTCCGCTACTACCTGTTCGCACTCCTCTTTCTTGTATTCGATGTGACGGCCATCTTCATCTACCCCTGGGCCATCACACTCCGTGAACTTGGCGGCGATGCCCTCCTGACCATGCTCGGATTCATTGCCATCCTCGGCGTCGGCTGGGCCTACGCATGGCGGAAGGGCGCGTTCGAATGGAGGTAGGGATGACAGGGGAAGGCGAAACACTTCGAGACACCACCTGGGAGTTGGACCGGGCTGAAGGCCTTACCATTGGCTCCATGAAGTTTACCCACACAGACCAGCTTCCGGATCCCCTCATAGATGTGCCGGACGACCTGAAGCGCAGCGTGATGGTCACCGCCCTTGATGAGATTATTAACTGGGGTCGCAAATCCACGGTCTGGCCCCTCAGCTTCGGACTTGCCTGCTGCGCCTTCGAGATGATGGCCAGCGCTATGGCGCGATGGGATATCGCCCGCTTCGGCATGGAGGTCTTCCGGGCGACACCTCGCCAGGCAGACCTGATGATCGTGGCCGGCACAGTGACCTGGAAGATGGCACCGGCCATTGAACGTATCTATGAACAGATGGCTGAGCCTAAGTGGGTCATCTCCATGGGCGCATGCGCCACGGCAGGCGGCCCCTACTATGAATCGTACAGCGTGGTACCTGGCGTGAACCGCATCATCCCGGTGGATGTGTACGTGCCGGGCTGCCCACCCCGACCGGACGCGTTGCTCTATGGGGTGATGCAGCTCCACGAGAAGATCAAGCAGTACAGCCTTGCGCATCGCCCCGCCGGCTCCTGATGACTACCCAACTCCAGGGCGAGGCAGTGGGCCAGCGTCTTAAGGACGCGTTCCCCGATGCTGTGACTTCCTGGGGTGATGGCGATGTCCGTGTCCAGCCCGACTCTATCTTCGGTATCTGCCAGTTCCTGAAAGACACCCCTGACCTCGATATGGATTACCTCTCGTCGATAACAGGTGTCGACTATGTTGAATCGTTCGAGGTGGTGTATCACCTGACGTCGCTGACCCATAACCACAGCCTGGTGCTGAAGACGACGCTCTACGGTAGGGGCGATGTGGAGCTTCCATCGGTCATCAACGTGTGGAAGGGCGCAGACCTGCAGGAGCGTGAGGTCTGGGACCTCATGGGCATTGGCTTCACTGGCCACCCCAATATGAAACGAATATTGACGTGGGAGGGCTTTCCAGGCCACCCACTTCGCAAAGACCATCTCGGCGGCTAGGCCCGGCAGGGCGAGCCCTGCACCCAGGCTACGGGCTTAATTCGTTTGGGGAGTCCAGAGGGGTTCCCCTCTGGCAAAGGGCTCCAGGGAAGGTGTCCCCGGCAACGAGAAAGCCAACCGGGTAGGTAACCCAAAGTAACGGAGACGTTCGTGGCACTGCCATCAGAGTCCATAACAATCAACCTTGGACCCCAGCACCCCAGCACACATGGGGTGTTTCGGATTCGTGTGACCCTTGATGGTGAGGTCATCCAGGACATTGAGCCCATCTTCGGTTACCTGCATCGTGGTACGGAAAAGCTGGCTGAGGAACGCACCTACACCCAGATCGTGACGCTCACCGACCGCCTCGACTACACCTCATCCATGATCAACAACCAGGCCTACGTCATGGCGACGGAGAAGCTGGCAGGCATTGAAGTCCCTGAGCGTGGCCAGTATCTCCGAGTGCTCACAGCTGAACTTCAACGGGTTGCCAGTCACCTCATGGGCATCGGGTTCTTCCTGCAAGATCTGGGTGCTATGGGTACGCCGCTCATGTACTGCTTCCGCGAGCGTGAGCGCATCCTTGACCTGTTCGAGATGATCTGCGGCGCTCGAGTGACTGTGAGTTACATGCGGCCCGGTGGAGTGACCCAGGAGCCGCCGCCGGAGTTCTGGCCTGCTTTGAAATATTTGTTGTCAGACCTTCCCCATTACATTGATGAACTTGAACGGCTGATCCTGGAGAATGAGATCGTTGTAGCCCGTACCAAAGGAGTCGGTCTACTCTCCAAAGAAATGGCCATCGATAGCTCCATCAGCGGCCCCAACCTCCGTGCGTCCGGCGTGGCCTGGGACCTGCGTAAAGCAGACCCCTACGACGTGTATGACCGGATGGACTTCGATATCCCGGTAGGCTCCAACGGCGATAGCTATGACCGTTTCCTGGTTCGCGTGATGGAGATTCACCAGAGCCTGCGCATCGTCGAGCAGTGCGTCCAACAGATACCGGACGGCCCTATTCGCTCAGAAGTCCCCTATTTCTTCCGACCACCCCCCGGCGATGCCTACGCCCATGTGGAAGCGTCCAAAGGCGAGCTTGGTTTCTACCTGGTCAGCGACGGCGGAATCGCCCCGTACCGATGCAAGATACGAGCGCCTTCCTTCATTAACCTGACGGCATTGACGGAGATGCTGTTGGGGTGGAAGGTGGCCGACCTTATGGTCATCTTCGGAAGCCTTGATGTGAACATGGGGGAAGTTGACCGATAGCAGGGCGCGCCCTGCACCCGGATTACGGGCCGAATTTGTTTAGGGAGTCCAGAGGGGTTCCCCTCTGGCAAAGGGTTCTGGGAGATGTGCTCCCAGTTTAGAGAGCCAAGGGGGTTCCGGGGGACGTGCCCCCGGTTTAACGGTACCCCCGGGTTAAAAGAGCCAAGGGGGCCCCTCTGGCCATCAGGCCAGGCCCAGACATACGTGCCCCCGGTATAAGAGAAAGAGAGTAAATGGAATCTTCGTTCGATAAGAACGCATTGTTCGCCAACCTCAACGAAATCTTTTTGGACTTGTTACCGGAAAGTTTGAGTTGGATGGCGTATCTCGGCACGGGGCTCACCATCATCTTGATCATGGTGAACGCTGTGTTGATGCTGACTGCGTTCGGGACGTACATGGAACGCCGGGTGCTCGGTAGATTCCAGACGCGACTTGGCCCCAACCGCGTGGGCCCCTTCGGCCTGCTGCAGCCTCTGGCCGACCTTCTCAAACTCATTACCAAGGAAGACCTGAGACCGGAATCCGCGGACAAGATTACCTTCTTCCTTGCGCCAGTACTCATGGTTACATCGATGTTGGCCGTTGTGGCTGTAGTGCCCTTTGGGAAAGACTCATTCCTGGCAGACCTGAACATCGGCGTGCTTTACCTCGTTGGCATACCCACCATCGCCACAGTGTCCATGTTCCTTGGCGGCTGGGGCTCCGGCAACAGGTTTGCGCTGCTTGGCGCGGCAAGGGCTGTGGCCATGCTCATTAGTTATGAAGTCCCAATGATTGTGTCGTTAGCGGGAATACTGATACTTGCTGGAAGCATGTCTCTTGTGGACGTGGTTCAGGCACAACAGATTCCCTTTATATTGCTACAACCCATCGCGTTCTTCGTGTTCCTCGTATCTGCCTCGGCGGAGATGAATCGCTCGCCTTTCGATCTGATGGAAGCGGAGTCGGAGTTGACTGCCGGATTCCACACGGAGTTCAGCGGCATGCGCTTCGGGCTGTTGCAGCTTGCCGAGTTTGGAGAGGTGGTCGTCACGTCCGCCATCTTAGCGACCCTTTTCCTGCGAGGTTGGGAGAACCCATTCATTCCCTCAGACTGGCAGCAGGTCCTACCACCCCAGATATGGCTCATTGGCAAGATGCTCTTCTTCATGCTCATCTTCACGTGGATACGGGCAACGCTGCCCCGAATGCGCATAGACCAGGTGATGGCCTTCGCGTGGAAGGTGCTCTTCCCTCTAGCTCTGATCAACATGTTCGTCACAGCGGCGCTGGTAGTAGCCTGGCCTGACCCCACATACACCCAGCTATGGATGATGGTGGGCGTGAACTGGGCTGTGGCCATCGGCTGCCTGACCGGTTACACCCTTTCCAGGGGACGACATCGACAGAAACCAACAGAATCGGTACGTCTGGTACAACTGCCTTCGGAGGTGTCCTAATGCCCTTCGGATTAGGTATAGCAAAAGGAATGATGGTCACACTGCGGAACCTGGTGCGCAAGCCGGTGACGGTGCAGTACCCGGAGCAGCGTGTGGTGCAGAACCCTCGCTTCCGTGGCGAGGACTTCGTATGGTACGAGGAGCGTTGTACCGGCTGTGCGAGCTGCGCCAAGTACTGCCCCCAGGGCATCATCAAGATTGTGACCTCTCCCAGCGGCGAGCAGACCCAGGAGGGCGAGAAGTACAAGATAGAGACCTTTGATATTGAGATAGCGCGATGCATGTTCTGCGGCCTGTGCGTTGAGGCATGCCCCTACGATGCGTTGCACATGGGCACCGGCTTTGAGCGCGCGATGCCTCGCAAGGCTGACCTGGTCATCACCGTCGATGAGTTGAGGGCGTCGGCCAAACGACCCTCCACGTGGTTCAGGCCCCAACTTCAGGAGCGCGGATACGAGCCTGCCTCAGGTGAGGAAGTCTCATGGCAGGACGCCGGGCGTGAGGCCACGGTGGCTCCCACGTACGACGATATGCTCAAGCGATGGGTGGAGAAACGATGATCGGAGGCATTGAAGAGTCCGGCATATTCACCGCCATCTGGTGGCTCATCGCGATCCTCACTGTGGTTGCTGCGTTGCTGGTAGTGTTCCTCCAGGACCTGGTGAAAGCCGCCATGGCCCTAATCGGCACGTTCCTTGGCATTGCAGGACTGTTCGTGATGCTCAATGCCGAGTTCCTGGCGGTTGTGCAGGTACTGGTTTACGCCGGTGCCGTCTCCATCCTGCTGATCTTTGGCATCATGATGATCCGTGATACCCAGCGTGGTAGCCAGGCAAACAGCCTGCGTATACCGGCCTTTGCCCTTGGTGCGGTGCTTGTGGGCATCATCACGTTCGTGGTTCTGGACACACAGTGGAACCTGTTGGGCGATGCTGTGCTCACACCCGCTGCACAAGCAGGTGTTGAAGAGGCATTCAGCGATAGTCCCCGGGTGATAGGTGGTTTGTTGCTACAGGAGTTCGTGTTGCCCCTGGAAGCTGCTGCGCTGCTGCTGACGGCGACGTTGGTGGGAGCTATTGCACTGGTGAAGGGGGAGTAATGATAGGACTGGAACATTTCCTCATCCTCTCAGCGGTGCTCTTTGCCATAGGACTGTACGGCTCGCTGACAAGGCGTAACGCTATCGCGGTGCTGATGTCCATCGAGATACTATTCAACGCGGTCAACGTGGCCGTTGTGGGCGTGGCCCGGTACACAACACCCTTCGGGCTGACTGCTGACAACGTGGACCTGTTGTTGACGGGTCAGGTCTTTGCTCTGTTCATCGTGACGGTCGCCGCCGCCGAGGTAGCTCTAGGGCTGGCAATCGTGATCACCATGTATCGAAACCTGGGGTCTGTGGAAGTCGGTGAAGCCAACACCATGAGCCACTAGGCAGGGCGAGCCCTGCACCCAAGTTACGGGCCTAATTTGGTTGGGGAGTCCAGAGGGGTTCCCCTCTGGCAAAGGGCTCCGGGAGATGTGCTCCCGGTCAAGAGGAGCCAAGGGGGCTCCGGGGGACGTGCCCCCGGTCATATAAAAGGACACTATGTGGGTTGAGTTCAAAAAAGTTCCAAGCCTGATGATGGCAGAGATGTGGAAGGACACCTTCGAGTCTGAAGGTCTGCCCAGCCGTATCCTGCCGGACGGCGATATCTTGAGTTGGAGTGAGACCGTTCCATTCATTGTCTACGTACCTAAAGGCCGTGAACACGTGGCCGAAGAGATACTGAGGAAGCTGTAGCATGTGGGAATCAGCTGCCTGGGCTATCTTCTTCCTACCAATGGCCTCCTTTGTTCTTATTGCCCTGGTGATTCGCCCGTTCCTGAACAACAGAAGTGAGTTGGCGGGCTACCTCACCATCGGCGCAATCGGTGGTGCCTTCGCCCTGTCGCTTTGGGCGCTCAAGTCCACCACCGGTCACGATCAGGATATTGGTTATGACTCCCATGAGTGGCTCACTGTTGGGAACCTTGAGATACGAATCGGAATTCTGATGAACTCCCTGACGGCCATCATGCTGGTGGTGGTTACGGGTGTCAGTCTGGCAGTCCAGGTCTATTCCCAGGCATACATGAAGGGCGATGCCGGATATGCCCGCTACTACGCGTACATGTCGCTTTTCACCGCTTCCATGTTGGGACTGGTGCTCGCTAGCAGCATCCTGCAGATGTTCGTGTTCTGGGAGCTTGTAGGCCTCTCTTCGTACCTGCTCATAGGATTCTGGTACCACAGGCCCTCCGCGGCACGAGCGGCCATGAAGGCGTTCCTGGTAACGCGACTCGGTGATTTAGGTTTCCTGATCGCCATCTTGTACCTCTTCTTCCATCAGGATGTCTTCAGCAATTCGGGCCTCAACTCCCTTGAGATTCGCGACATTTACATCGCCGTCAGTGGAGGCGTTTTGGGGGTTACGGCTCTCACGTGGCTGGCTATCGGGTTCTTTGCCGGCGCAGTCGGTAAATCGGCCCAGTTCCCGTTGCATGTCTGGTTACCCGACGCGATGGAGGGCCCAACCCCCGTCAGTGCGCTCATCCATGCGGCAACAATGGTCGCGGCGGGCGTGTTCCTGGTCGCCAGGATGTTCCCGGTGTTCGAGGCCTCTGAATCAGCGATGAACCTGGTGGCCATCACCGGCGGTATCACGGCGGTCTTCGCCGCGACGATGGCAATGACCAGCAACGACATCAAGCGAGTGGTGGCCTACTCCACCATCAGCCAGCTTGGCTACATGATGCTGGCGTTAGGAATCGGTGCGTACACCGCCGCAGTGTTCCACCTGTTCAATCATGCATTCTTCAAGGCGCTGCTCTTCCTGGGCGCAGGTAGCGTCAACCACGTAGCTGGCACCTTCGATATGCGGTTCATGGGCGGCCTGCGCAAGGTGCAGCCCTGGACCTACGGCATGTTTGTTGTTGCATCGCTGAGCTTGGCGGGGATATTCCCGTTGGCTGGGTTCTGGAGCAAGGACGAGATACTGGCAGAGGCCTTCCACAACGGCGATTTTGTGAGTCGCCTGGTGTTCGTCCTTGCGATGGCTGCCGTATTTATGACGGCGTTCTACATCTTCCGGGCGTTGTTCATGACCTTCCATGGCGAGTTCCGTGGCGGTGTTGAGAAGAAGGCCGAAGCTGCTGCGCTCCCTGATAGCGAGATGGTGCTGACCGCCGATGAAGAAGAGAAGATAGCGGAAGGCGGTCACGCCCACATGGCTGAATCGCCATTGGTGATGATTCTGCCTATGGGTGCCCTGGCAGTGATGGCGGTTGTGTCCGGGTTTGTAGCGAACGCGCCATTCAAGCTGTTTACGATTCCCAAGCACTGGATTAGCGAGTTCCTGGTAGCGCCGTTAGGTCACGCGGAGACGCCCGAGTTCATCGGATGGGTGGCAATTCTCTCTATCATTCTTGCTCTGGCAGGAGTGGGGTTGGCCTGGGCCACCTACGCGGCGGGCAAGATTGCTCCTGAGCGTTTGACGTTCAAACCGCTCTACCAACTGACCATGCGCAAGTACTACATAGATGACTTTTATGAGCGATTCATCGTCGGTCAGGTCTTCTATCGGTACAGTGCAGGCCTGCTGGATTGGTTCGATAGGGTGTTCGTGGATGGCGTGTCCGACAACATTGGCTGGTTCGGGCGCAACATCGGCCGAGGAATTGCAGCGATTCAAAACGGCCAACTACAGGCATACGGAAGCGTGTTCACTGCTGGTGCAGTAATCATGCTGTTGATATATCTCATTCGATAACCAGGGCTAGCCCTGACTAAAAGCTGGATTGAAGGAGAAAAGGTTATAGAGGCACTGTCATCCTGAGTGTAACGAAGGATCCAGATTCTTCGGTCGTTAGGCTTCCTCAGAATGACAATACTGCCCTTTGTACTGAATGAATGCATGAGTGAAACGGTGAGGGCCACGATTAAGGAAGAATCGCAACAATGCTAACGGCAGTCGTCTTTTTGCCGTTGGCTGGTGCTATTGGCATCATTGCGCTCCTTGGGAACGATAACCCCAGGGGCGTGAAGTGGTTTGCTGCGGGCATCGGCATCGCCGAGTTCATACTCTCCATCATCGTATTTGCCCAATACGACCATACTGCTGCCGGGTTCCAGCTTACCCAACAGTTTGATTGGGTTCCCCTGATGGACATCCAATATCACCTGGCGATTGACGGCCTGAGTGCGCCATTGATTCTGCTGACCGGCCTGCTAGGGTTGGCGGCCATCTACAGTTCCTGGAGCGTTGCCACTCGACATAAAGAATACTTCGCCTGGCTGTTGGTGCTGCAGACGGCAGTGATGGGCGTCTTTGCTGCTCAGGACTTCATTCTCTTCTTTATCTTCTGGGAACTAGAACTCATTCCGATGTTCTTCCTCATCTCGATATGGGGCAGCGGGCGCAAAGAGTATTCAGCGATGAAGTTCCTGCTGTTTACCTTCACAGGCAGCGCATTCATGTTGGTGGCGTTGCTTACGGTCTTCTTCTCTGTGAACACTTTCGATATGACCCAGCTGATGGGGATGGACCTCAGTGACCTGTTATTGCCAAGCCAGTTGGTGTTCGCCTTGTTTTTCATTGGATTTGCTATCAAGCTGCCCATCTGGCCTGTTCACACGTGGCTTCCGGATGCGCATACCGATGCACCAACGGCAGTCAGCGTGATGCTGGCCGGCGTGTTGTTGAAGATGGGTGGCTACGGCCTCATCCGCATCAATGTATCCATGTTCCCTGACGTAGCCGTGGATGCAGCAGTACCTATGGCTATCCTGGCGGTGATTAGCATCCTCTACGGGGCTATGGTGACCTTCCGACAGAGCGACCTCAAACGATTGGTGGCCAACAGCAGCGTGAGCCACATGGGGTTCGTGTTGCTGGGCATATCGTCGATAGGTGCAACGGCAGGCAACCTGACGCCCATCGGACTTACCGGCGCTGCCATGCAGATGTTCACCCACGGCGTTATCACCGGTCTGCTCTTCGTCATGGTTGGCGTGATTTACGATAAGGCCCACACAAGACACATCCCTGACCTGGGTGGGCTGGCAACCAGGATGCCTATAGCTGCAATCGCCTTCATGATTGCCGGGCTGGCAGCGTTGGGCCTACCGGGCACCGCCGGGTTTGCTGCTGAGATTATGATATTCTTGGGCACCTTCCCGGCACACGGAGTCATAACCGCTCTGTCTACCGTAGGCGTGCTGCTGGCGGCGGGCTACGTGTTGTGGATGGTCCAGCGAACGCTGTTCGGGCCACCGCGAGAGCGATGGGCGCACTTGACCGATGTCTCGGCCGTAGAGGCTGTTGCTCCGGTGTTGCTTATCGCAGCCATCCTCATCGTCGGCATCTACCCTGCAATCTTGAGCGATGTATTCAAAGCTGGTATCAACGATTTCTTCCCGAGGTTGATGGGATGATGAATACCCTGAACCGTAACTACAAAAGAATGGCCAACCTGAGACAAGCTCAGGGTGCGCTGATGAATGATCGAGGGGAAGCATGACCCCCCACGATCTCTATCTCCTATCGCCGGAAATCAGCCTGGCTGCCGTGGCGTTCATGGTGGTACTGGCTGACGCGCTCAATGGCCCCAGGAAACTGGTGCCGTCTGTAGCGATACTAGGATTGGCTATTCCGCTCTTCTTCACCGTGCTGCTGTGGGGAGAGATTGCCGATTGGTGGAGCCTCCTTGGCCCGCAGGTGGGCGAGGAAGCAGATGTGTCCATCCCAACCCTTTACGGTACGCTGGCTGTGGACCGGTTCGCGCTGTTCTTCAAGTTCATCTTCATCGGCAGCGTTGGCCCCGTACTGATGTCTTCCTACGGCTATGTTGAACGCTTCTCGGAACGTCGAGGCGAGTTCCATGTCCTGATTATGCTCTCCGCTGTCGGTATGATGCTGATGGCCGCTGGCACCGAGTTGATAACCCTCTACGTAGCCCTTGAGCTGTCCACGCTGCCACTGGTGGCGTTGGCCGCCTTTGGTGGGGACCGTCGCTCGTCCGAGGCCGGGTTGAAGTACCTGGTGCTCGGCGCTATAGCATCGGCAATACTCTTGTATGGCATGACCCTCACCTTCGCCTTCACCGGCAGCACCAACCTTGAAGCGATTGGCGTGGTAATAGGCAACGCCGCGACAAGTGGCGCAGGCGATTTCGGTGGTTCATTGCTGGCCGTGGGCATCGTGCTGATGGTGGCAGGTTTTGGATTCAAGATCGCAGCGGTGCCGTTCCAAGGATGGGTACCCGATGTTTATGAGGGTTCGCCCGTACCGGTAACCGCGTTCCTGTCTGTGGCGAGCAAAGCGGCAGGCTTCGCTGTCATAATCCGTGTTTTCTCCACAGCCTTTCAGCCGCTGGAAGTCGATTGGGCTATCCTCTTCGCAGTGATAGCGGCAATTTCCATGACCATCGGTAACCTGGTGGCCATCGCGCAGACCAACATAAAGCGAATGCTGGCCTACAGCACCATCGCCCATGCCGGATACATGCTGGTAGGGCTGGCGGCCGTGGCCTCCCGAACAGAGGACGGCGTATCCCTGGGTTCTGAAACGCTACTCTTCTACCTGGGTGCCTATGCGGTGACCAACCTGGCCGCCTTCTTCGCCGTCATCGCAATCATGGACCGCACTCGCAGTGAACTCATCGATAGCTTCGCAGGCATGGGTAAACGCGCCCCGTGGCTGGCACTGGCGCTCACCATTGCTCTGCTATCACTCACCGGCATCCCGCCAACCGTGGGGTTCATGGCCAAACTGTTCGTGTTCGGCGCTGCAATCAAGGCTGACCTGGCGTGGTTGGTGGCCCTGGGCGCGGTCAATAGCGTCGTCTCAGCGTACTTCTACCTGCGTGTGATACGGGTGATGTACCTTGCTGAACCCAAGGACGATGAACGCGCTGCCCGTGTCATTCCGTTGGACATCTCCGTGGCGGTGACTGCGGTGGCCGTGGTTGCGCTTGGCGTGTGGCCCCAGGGGTTGCTTGAAGTGGCCAATAGGGCTGTCCAACAGATATTTTGAGCTTCCTGCAAGCACCATAGATGCTTAGCTGTTATAGCAGCATGATATGCTATGGCAGAAGCTTGGATGTGTTTGACAGGTTTTCAGCGGTCATAATGGGGACCGCTGGTTCTAAGACCTGCCGAGAGGCATCGAATGGCGACTAATCGCAGCTGACAGGAGCCTCCGAACGTCATGGCAGAGAACCAACAAATCGGCGTCATCTACAGTCCCTGGGTTGAAGAGGCTGAACCCCTCGCCAAGACCCTTGTGGACGCCCTCAGCAAGAACCACAGACCATGGGTGTGCTCCGTCCTGGAGCTGGACGCCAATGCCGACATGGCCAAGCGTTGCTCCACCTTCGTCACCATTGGCGGTGATGGCACCATCCTCCGTACCGTCAGGCTTGCGGCTCCCGCTGGCATCCCCATCGTCGGTGTGAACCTGGGGCGCGTGGGCTTCATGGCTGAACTCCCGGCGGAAGAAGCGGTTGCCCGCGTCAACTCCTTTGCCAGCGGCGAGGGTTGGATGGAAGAGCGCACCATGCTGGAGGCTGAGATACATCCAGCCAACCAAACCAATGGCAAACTCCTGAGCTACACCGGGCTAAATGATGCCGTGGTAAGTCGCACAAAACCCTCGCGCATGGTCTACGTCGAAGTGCGCGTCGATGACTATTCACTGGCAGCCTACGCCGCAGATGCGGTCATCGTGTCCACAGCAACAGGCAGCACCGGCTATGCTTTGGGCGCTGGTGGCCCCATCCTTTTTGCGGAGTCTACGTCCCTGCTGGTACAGCCCGTTGTTCCCCAGCTTGCCGACAGCGCCGCAATCGTGTTGCACCCTGGCGCTGTGGTGGAGATAGAGGTGGAAGCAGACCAGGATGCTATGGTTAGCGTAGACGGCTACATGGACCTTGACCTCTCACCGGGCGACACAGTTCGAGTCCAGGAAGGGCCGCACAAGGCGCGCTTCTTGCGACAGGGCACTCCTCACGCACTGCCTTCCGCACTGTCGCGTCGACTCAGCTCCATCCGACGTCAGCGGAACGGCGGCACTACCCCCAGCGATTAAGGAGAATACCCGTGGCCAAAGAGGAGCTCATAAGGAGTGAACGCGTCTATGAAGGCCCGTCTCTCAGTGTGCGCCGCGATACGATGCGTGTGGAGATGGCGACTGGCCCGATAGAAGTTGTCCGAGAGGTCGTCGAAAGCGCGGCGGCGGTGGTGCTGGTGCCGGTGGACTCGAGCGGAAACGTGCTGTTGGTACGCCAGTACCGGCGAGCGGCAGCCTCCCACCTCCTGGAGGCTCCTGCCGGTGGGTTGGAACAGGGCGAGGAACCGGAAGACGGTGCTCGTCGCGAGTTGCGTGAGGAGACCGGCCACGCATCGGATACCCTGCTGCGTATGGGTGGATTCTGGATTGCGCCTGGCTACTCCACGGAGTACATGCACGCCTTCCTTGCAACGCAGCTTCGACCTGACCCGCTTCCCGCCGACGAGGACGAGGACATCGAGGTTGTGCCGACCCCGTGGAAGGACATCCCTGACCTCATCCGTAACGGGACTATCCAGGACTCCAAGAGCATCTCGGCCCTTCAGATCGCCTACTTCCTGTTTCAGAAAGAAGCCGGTATAGGAGCCTAACCGCCGCAGCATGGGTCCAGGGCTAGCCCTGGTGGCCTACTTCCTGTTTCAGAAAGAAGCTGGTGTAGGAGCCTAACCGCCGCAGCATGAGTCCAGGGCTGGCC
>Ga0114996_10000320_pt1 | contig 67278 bp, 48 predicted proteins | sample ArcticOcean_MG_C_4_FD_87039 | JGI IMG/M metagenome (GOLD analysis project Ga0114996, IMG submission 87039) | Marine microbial communities from western Arctic Ocean - ArcticOcean_MG_CB4_134 | ecosystem: Environmental > Aquatic > Marine > Oceanic | place: Arctic Ocean: Canada Basin | collected...
ACCTGGCAGGATTCACCGGCCTGGACCAAAACGAGATCTGCCGCTGGACGCGCCAGCCTGCCCGGCGCTCCCACATCGGGCCGCGCGGCATGTACAAAACCGGCCTCACCCGCCTGGCCAACGGCGATCTGCTAGCCTGCCCCTGCACCGAGACGACGAACCGGCATTTGTTGTTGAAGAGGTCAAGCGGAAAATGGGCACGGGAGAAACTATCGAGGTGGGGGATCGAACGTTCTCACCAGCAGAGATCTCCTCCTTCATCCTGAGAAAGCGCCTCGAGCCAATCGGTTCCGGATGCGCAGATCCGATCTCCGCGCCCGTTCATTGCATGGGCTGTCCCAGCCCAATGTCCGCCTCGACCTCACGCAGCCCCAGGATCACGACTGATGCGAAATGCATTTTCACGTCGCTACCATACACGTTCGCTGCCGGAAAATGCAATCATGCGGCGGGCCCAGCGGCGATCACTCGTCTATCAAGCTGTAATCGCTGTTGACGTACTGGTTCGGCGGCTCGAAGACCCGCGTCTTGGCCACGTGCCCGTCGACGAAGGTGACGTTCATGGTGTAATTTCCTTCGGGTATGCCATGACCGCGCGTATCGTCTAAGTAGTTGACATCGGGCCAGTTGAAGAATTCAGCATACATCCGGGCGTAGTCGGACAACATGACTAATCTTGACGGATTACCGATACTCGAAAAACGCCGTTCGGCCAGAACCCTGTAGCCCTGCCAACCGCCGCCCCAAAAATCCGGCCCGGTCGGATCCAGGACCATGACATTATACAGATAGCTGGAGCCGTACACCCACCAGAACGGACCGTCCATGTATCTCCAGCCCCCGGCCAGCTCACAACCCGGATTGTATCCTTCATCGAACGGACACTTGGTGACGCCGGACCAGCGGCTCGAATCCGGCCCAGGTGTACTTGGCCCGCTCGGTGACGGTCCGGGAGTGCCGCTGACGCCGAGGTAGGAATTCATTTTGCGCGGATCGTTTTCCTGCCAGACGGTGTCCTCCTGCCCCCACATCAGGTTTTTATTGAGATATTGCTGCGTGCCGCCGAAAATTTCGCCCTCGGCATAAAGCGCAAAAAAGCCATCGTTATCGCTGGCGTAGAGGGCCAGGGCCCGGCCGATCTGGTGCTGGTTATTCAGGCACAGCACGGCCTTCGCCGTGCGCTTTGCCTTCCCGAGCGCCGGCAAAAGCATCGATGCGAGGATGGCAATGATAGCGATTACGACGAGAAGTTCGATAAGGGTGAATCTCGAGAGGCTATTTTTCATGCCGTTTAGATTACCACAAACAGTACTTCGTTGCAACAGGGATTGTCAGTGGGCTGTCCCGAATGGCCTGTCTCCAGCATCTCGACGATTGTCAGAGCTTATTTCACATTCATATGCACAACAGTAGGGTCACCGAGGCGGGCGCGCGTCAGCACGTTCCGCATTCGGTGGACCGTCCTGGTTGTCGACGCGTTGCAGCAGTTGGGGTGTTTGTTAAAAATGATAGATCATGCCGAATATGACCGCATCTTCAAAATCGGTATCACCCACGACTGGAAACTGATAGGCGCCGCGAAGTTCCCAACTCGGACTCAACAAAATACTCGATCCGAAAAGAAGGTCCACACTGCTTTCACCGTCTTCTTCGCCATGCAACCCAGTTCGCCCGGAAAATTCCAAGATCAGATTCACCATACCCGCCGGAAAATGTTGGCAATCATGTTTCGTGCTTCTCGTGCCTGCTCGTAGTGAATGTGTGACCGCAGCAGAATAGAATATCTCGGAATCTCCGGATTCTGTTCCGGCCTCATAACCGATCTGTGTCATGAGCGCTGTCCGATGGCTCAGATCGAGCCAGGTTGAGATTGAAGGAGCCAGTCCCACTTCTTCGCCGCCAAAGCCGCGGCTTTCGTCACCGGTTGGCAGACTGATCTCGAAATTCGCGGAAAGCAGAAACTTTTCACCTTCATACAGCAACGCGCGGGGAGCGATAGCCATATCTCCGAATCCGGAATCCGTGTCTCCGACATCAGGATTGCTTTGAATGAATGGCGCTTCAACGACGACTCCCAGCCTCCGCGTCAGTGCCCATTCGAGCTCGATTTCTGTTTCGAACTCCACTTCATCCTTCTCCCGGTGGAATGCGAAATGCAAAAACAGATCACGATCCAGATAGGCAGGCTCCAGTCCAAATCCGTGAACAAAGGGTGTACCTTGCCGGCTGAAATGGGTATGTGGCCATGGGGCCAGCCAACTGTCTGTAAGTGATAACCCGAGAGGCTGTGGGTCATTCCAAATATCGTGGTGGTGGTGGTGGTGGTCGTCGTCGTCTCCTGTGATTCGCCAATGGGAGTCCCCCTGATCAACTCTCAAGGGATCTCCAAGTGCGGGGTGAATAACAACGCAAAGATTCAATACGACTGCAACTGCTTGTCTCATCAGAGATTTCATGGACAGACTCCTTCATAGGTGGGAACTTACCGGAATGCGTTCGTGCCGAAAGTCGGACGACGACTTTTACGAAGACCACATCAACGGCCGTCAGGTCGTGGGCGGCCTTGTGATATCGTGTGGTTTAGCAGGGAAGAGGAAGCCAGGTGGGTGGGCCGCGCGCCTGGGGCTGGCGCGAGTTCCCAGACCTCCAGGTCTGGCGAAATCGGGAGGAAGGTGCAACCTCAACCGCTTCGGCCAGGACCGTCCCCCCGTCGGCACTCAACGCCGCGCCGAAGAAGTTGCAGGTCGGACATTCGTCCGCGGCATGAGGCGAATGATGATGCCCCGGCAGTTCGACTGATGGACCGACGGGACACGCGCCGCACGGGTGTTCTTGCTCATGCCCGTGGCTGTGACCATTGCCGTGAATGACGCCATGTGCGGCAGGAAGAATGGCGGCAACGATCAGCAGCGACACGCCCACCGAGGCGCTGAACTGTTGAGACTACTCTGGTTGCAGCTGCCGGCTTAGGGGGATGTAACAGATTGCAAAGACAGTCGGTGTGGGAGTAGTGTGTGATCAACGATCCGGCGTAGGCACCTGGGAGACGCAACTTCACGCATGCGCCAAATGCCCGTCAGCACTCGACATATTCCGTTGTGGGCGTAGTTTAGAATTTGCCCGACGTATAACTCAAGTTGAGATTCTCAAATGAAAGAGAAGCTGGCACCCTGGATAACTTTCCGTTCGGATATAAAAGTGCTGGATTGCACCGTGCGCGACGGCGGCCTGATCAACGATCATTTCTTCGATGATTCGTTTGTCAAAGGCGTTTATCAGACCTGCATCGATGCAGGCATCGATTACATGGAAGTCGGGTACAAGGGATCGAAGGGCCTCTTTTCCCGCGATGCTTTCGGCGATTGGAAGTTCAGTGACGAGGACGATATCCGCCGGATTGTCGGCGATAACGATTCGCCGCTCAAACTGTCCGCCATGGCTGATGCGGAAAAAACCGACTATAAGGTCGACATTCTCCCGAAAGACGACAGTGTGCTGGATGTCATCCGTGTCGCGACCTACGCACACCAGCTTCCGACGGCGGTCGATATGATCAAGGACGCGCATGACAAGGGCTACGAGACTGCCTGCAACATCATGGCGATTTCGACAGTCTCAGAAGCCGAGATCGACCAGTGTCTGGAAACGCTGACAGAAACGCCGGTTGACACCGTCGTTGTCGTCGACAGTTATGGTGCCTTGTACCATGAGCAGATCCGCTACCTGGTGGAGAAGTACCAGAATGCCATGAAAGACGTCGGCAAGGAAGTGGGTATCCACGCCCACAACAATCAACAACTGGCCTTCGCCAACACGATCGAGGCACTTGTCACGGGAGCCAACCGGTTGGACTCAACGATGATGGGGCTCGGCCGCGGTGCCGGCAACTGCCCGACCGAGTTGCTCATCGGCTTCCTGCGTAACCCGAAATTCCACATTCGACCGATCTACGATTTCCTGGCGGAACATGTCAATCCGTTGCAGGACACTCTTGACTGGGGCGCACTGGTGCCGTACAACATCACCGGCCAGCTCAACGAACACCCGCGAACTGCCATCGCTGTGTTGAAGACGGATGACCGCGACGACTACGCGAAGTACTACGACAGTCTGGTCGCCGAGGTTTAGGCCGAGTTGTTCACTGGCTTCGCTATCCTCATCGTCCAGCGATTCTTGGCGCCATTATACCGTTGCCGCTGCGAGTCAGCAGGTGTTTTCATACGGAGCATGTGCTGGTTGCCGGCTCGGCTTCGACTTCGCGACTCTGGTTTTCGCGATGCTGTTCATTGAATCATAGTCGCATGCATTGCAGCAGGTGGGCCTCGATCATGTCCGGACGGTCGTTGGCGCGCTCGTACCGATGGCGCGTCAGTGGCGTGCGATCCCCGGATTGGCAAGGGGCTGGATTCTTGTTGACATCGCTGTTTGTCTGGCTGCCGATCTGGTGGGGCGGTGCTGTCGCAATAGTGCTATGGTCGCTGCTCAAAATTGGCGCCCATTACTTGGGTGACACACCCTGGGCCGGACTGTTGGCTGGGCCTTTTCGCCGGAGGCGCATCAGAGTGTCAAGATGACGGCATTGAAACATGGCTGCCCTGTCCCTGGAGAGAAGCCGCTGGCCGACACCATGACGCACGCACGCGCCATGGTTATGGAAAATAAACTAGTGATTTAAGAGAGTGATGAAGCAACATTCAGATGTAATAATTGTAGGTGGCGGAGTAACCGGATTGAGCACGGCTTTGCATCTCAAAGAAATAGGGGTCAAAGATGTTTTAATATTGGAACGACACTATATCGGATCGGGTCAATCCGGCCGTGCAGCAGGCGTTATCCGAGGGACAGTAAGTGACCCAACAGTTTCGGAAACACAACTAGAAGGGCAAGCATTCTTTCAGGCCTTTGAAGAACGTTTTTCTATTCCCATTGATGTTAATCACATCGGATATATCCTGGTGGGTAAAGCCTCTCTTCTGGGACATATTGAAGATACGATAAAGGTAGCGAGAAGCGCGGGCTGTGATTTGAAGCAGATTGATGCTGAAGAGGCAGAAGAGCTACAACCTGGATTGGGTACGGAAGACGATGCAGTATTTGTTTATGAACCCGGTGGCCTTTATGTAGATCCGATGTCAGCAACCTATGCCTTGTCCCTCGCCGCCAAAAAATCGGGTGTGAGAATTGTTGAAGGCTGTGAAGTTGGAGATATACGGGTAAATGAAGATAAAGTATCGGGTGTTAAAACTGCATCGGGAGACTTTAATGCCCCTAAAATTCTTATTGCGACCTCGGTTTGGGGGCAACCGCAGCTCGCAAAGCTTGGGATAAATGTTCCCGTACGCCCCCATATCGCGGAAATGGGTTTTTTCCAAGTCGGACCGGGTTCAAAAGACAAGTTCCGTCGAATCATCTTCGATTCAAGAGCAAATCTATACATGCGTCCGGAAGGAGATCGCCAATTATTTGTCGGTCGTAGAGAGGATCTTTATTACCAGAAATACGGGAATCCGATCGATCCTGACAGTTATAAACAGACGGCGAACTTTCATTCAATCGACGAAATGCACAAGAATTTACTGATTACGCTGCCTTTCATGAAAGAAGGATTCGTCCACCGAACCTATGCCTGTACCTATGACGTCACACCCGACCAAATGCCCATACTCGATAAGGCGGAGACCATAGAGGGCCTTTACTATGCGATCGGTTTTAGCGGTGGAGGATTTTCTACTTCTCCCTGGGTCGGGAAACGTATGGCTGCTTTCATTGCCAAGGACACTTATCCACAGGATTTAGAAGTTTTCAGATTCAAAAGGTTTGCGCAGGGGAAAACTATCAAATGGGCCAATACTCCGATCGATTACAATTAGGGTAGGCGGTGGATATAAAGAAAAACTATTCACTCCTGACGAAGAAGACATAGCTCCTTATTGGGATGGCGGCTATTGGATTAGTCCGAAGCTAATCAGCGAAGCAACAGATAAAGGCACTGCGAGAAGCAGTGTTCCGTATTATTGAAGATGGTATAGATGGTGACGGTTTTTACTATTCAGCCTCATGGAAAAAACCGGAGGATGTGACAGCGATTTGTTAAATACAAAATGGCTGGTGGATAAATAATAAAGTTAGGGCAATCGTACTTCCCCTGTTATCGGTGCATAGCGGTGCAATTTCATAAAAAGTGATGAAGCGCGCCTTTGGCATGACCAGGTGATATAAAACCGGGATCAGGTGGTGAAACGACAGATGCAGGGAATGTTGGTTGGCATCAGGATTAGGTTGCTGGCAGTGCGCGAACACAGATAATTTGATAATCGTATGGATTGCATTGCAAGATATAGAGTTAAATAATGGGGCGCTGCCGCAAGGAAACGGGTGCGCGTTGACTGACAACGACAGGGAAGAGGTATCACGGGATCTCGCCTGGCAGATTGAAATGCGGAATTCTGTTCGTAATTTCTGCTCGTAACAATACCACTCTATTCCACACGGTGACGTATGAGAATGCGAAAGACGACGTACATGTGTTTTGGCATGATCGGGCTCAGCCTGCTGCTGACAAGTTGTGTCACGCGACGCAATCTTGAGAAATCAGGAGATCTCAAGATGCGGCTTAGCCAGAATCGCGAGGTCAAACTCTGGGGATCCGCCTGGGAAGAAAACGGCGCTTTGACGGTGGCGGGGTCGGTTCGTCCGAGGCGCCCGGGGGAAGGTGTGGATGCGGGCCATCTCCATATCACGATCCGCGAGCGGAGTGGCAACGAGTTTGCTGCAAAGTTGGTCAAGCTCCGCCGTATCGAGGCGCGAAAACGCGTGCCGGACTTCATCAAATTCTCCACGCCCTTTGCTTCGATACCTCCGAAGCATTCCACCATTCGCCTCAAATGGCACGCCGGCTCCGATTGCAGCCAGTGAACAGTTGAGCGCGCTCGCGAGCAGCATTGCGGCCTCGACCTGGCATCTGCAGCAATTCATGTGATTGCAGAAGTTGAATAATCTCCGTTTCCCGGAGGGATTACGTGGTGATGGTCCGAATGTTGCGCCATCAATGGCAATGGCAGACGGGTAATCGAAGGTTTCCCGGGGCGTTGTCTGGAGGGGCCTGTATTCTTGACATCGGAAAGTTCATGCACCACTTTAAGAGAATGAAGTACATACATTCAGCATCGATGATCCTCATCCTGATGGCGGTCTGCATACTCCCGCAAGGCGTAGGCTGGGTCATTTGCCCGTATCAGGGGACCTTCAGCGTTCAATCCTGCGGGGTATGCTCACTTGCGCCCGCCGCGGCTGTCGAAGAGGGTGGCGACCAGGAAAGTTGTTGTGCCGCTTCCGCATCGACTGCTGTCACGGTTGTGACGCCGGACATTCTGACGACGTCCTGTTGCCGCCGCTTGGGCGAGATGTCAGGCTACACCGCGCAGCAGACGGACCCCTGCCGCGTCTGCGGGTATAGAGCTGCGGCCATCGACACTTTTTTCCATGTTGAAGATCAGCCTCTCTTCCAGGCGACTGCCGGGGCCTACCATTCGGCCTTGATCCGGCAGTTCCCATCCCGGCACTTGTTCCAGGACAACTGTGCCCTGCTGATCTGACCTCGCTGCGGCGCCCTGCCGCATTTTAGTTCCAGTTGCAACGCCAGAATTGCAACTGGCGATTCCAGTTGTGCCATCGGCGCAACCGCTCACGGACCTGAAAGCGAGATCACTGATCAAGATGAATGCTCACACCCGAATCCGGGGATGCATACTGTGCATCTTTCTCCTGCTGCTGAATGCTATCGGCCAAGCACAAGATGTGCCTGGCCAGCCGTGGTGTCCTGTCACCACGGATGAGGCTGCTTCGAAGAAATTCTCAGTAGTCTACGAGGCACAGGAAATCTATTTCTGCTGCCGTGGCTGCCGCAAGGATTTCCTTGCCGATCCGGAACAGTACCTGGGCAACCTTGGCGGAGCAGTCGCGACCGTTGATTCTGGGCAAACTGCCACTGCGTCCGTTACCTCCGAACAGGCGCTCCCGGTTCCGGATGATCACGACGGTCGCCAGCCAAACAGCTTTCTGCAACTCATCGGCAAACTGCATCCGCTGGTGGTGCATTTTCCGATCGCTTTCATCCCCTTGGTGCTGTTCCTGGAGCTGTATACGACCTGCAAACGTCTCGAATCCTTTGCCAGTACCCGCGTCATACTGCCGCTGGGCGCATTGAGTGCCCTTGCAGCCGCCAGCCTGGGCTGGGTCGATGCGATGCATGCGAATTATCCCGAGGATCTCCAGACGACTCTGTTTCGTCATCGCTGGGCCGGTGTGACGACAGCCGTGATTGCGATCGCGGCGGCGGTCATGCAGCACCTCGCGCGGTTCGGCGACAAGCGACGCGATATCACCTACGGAATCTTGTTGGGACTTGCCTGTGTCCTGGTCGCGGTGACCGGGCATCTGGGCGCAACCCTGATTTACGGAGCGGACTATTTTGAATTCTGATCCGACAAAACCTGACATTGACACGACAGTCTCTGGCGACACCTTGTTTGCCAGGTACGCGGAGGTGCCATGCATCGTTGCAGACATTACTTGATCGCCATTGTCGCGATTGCCGCAGGCCCGGGTATTTTTGCGGCCAATTCGGATTCTATTGCCAAGGTTGACCTGCCGGGCCTGATTCGTCAGGGGCCGGAGCGGAATCCGTCGATCAAAGCGGCATTGATCGAATGGCAGGCGACGGTGGCGAAACTGCCGCAGACGCTTGCCTTGCCGGATCCGCAATTGCGCCTGGATTATTTCGTTGACAGCGTCGAAACGCGAGTCGGCCCGCAGCAATACCGCATAGGGCTCTCACAACGGTTTCCGTTTCCCGGGACTCTCGCCCAGGCTGGCGAGGTTGTCGAGCGTGACATCCGTATCCGGCACGCTGAATATGATCGGGCTATTCGTGACTTTATCGTTGATCTGACGGTCAGTTATAACGAGCTCGTTTACCTTCGTGGCGCTGCGGAAATTACTCGACAGAACCAGGGGTTGCTCAACCACGTCCTCAAAGTCGCCAGCACGCGATATGCCGAGGGAACGGCAAAACTGAACGACGTGCTCAAGGCCCAGAGTCAGCTCGCACAGCTGTCGTACGACCTGATTCTTTTGCGCGAACTCGAACAGGTCGAGACAGTACAGATCAATGCCTTGCTGGATCGCCCATCCGACGCGCCGCTCGGCGAGCTGGTGACGCCACAATTGCCACTGTTGCAGACGTCGCTGCCGGAGATCGAAGCAGTGGCGCTCGGGCAGCGGCAGGAAATCGAGATTGCTGCCGGCCAGGTCGACAAGGCAGCCGAGTCCGTGCGTCTCGCTGAGCTGCAAAATCGGCCGTCATTGACCCTGGACTCTACGCATGTGCTTACTGGTGACGCCACTGGAAACGTCGCCGACAGCGGCAAGGACGCCTGGATGGTCGGTATCGGCATCTCGCTGCCTATCTGGCGCAGTCGTAATCGCAGCCGTGTTGACGAGGCGGAATTACGGCATGCCTCCGCCGTCCAGCAGCAGCGGAAGATTGAGAATGAGACACGCGCTGCTTTGCGTGCGGTGTATTTTCGGCTCAAAAATGCCCGGCGACTGATCGAGCTCTACGAGAAAAGTCTGATTCCACAAGCTGCGCAAGCCATGGAAGTCGCCGAGCAGTGGCACGGCACCGGGGTCAATGATATTGCCGGTTTTCTGGAGACTCAGGGGGTGTGGTTCAATTTTAATCTTGCCCGACTGCGTGCCGTCACCGACTATCAGCAATACCTCGTCCGTCTGGAACAGTTGACGGGCGGCCTTGTTCCCGAATCATCTGTCACACCGGAGGCCCAGCTATGAGTCGTCCATACGGCATTTTCCTGAACTTATGTTTGGTGTTCGTGATGTCCGGATGTGCCAGCCGAAGTCGCCAATGCGTGCTCGCGGATGTCCTCGAACAGCCACAGCCCGACGCCTATTATGCTGCGAAATCGGCCTTGACTGAGGTCGCTGTTGGAGATTCTCCCGAAACGGATTTTCTCGATGATATGCAGCGGCAGCTCATGCACTCGAAAGCTCGCTGGGAAGCCGCACTGACGAATGATGCGCCCGCCGCCACTCTGTCGGGGTTGGGCCCGGAAGACTATGCCGCATTCCGCAAGCTTGCGGCCGACCCGAATCTCGATGCGCGGCTGGCGACGGGCATCGATCTGGCGATGCTGACAGGGGTGGCGCTTATTTTGAATCCGACGATCAAGGCAGCGGCAGCGCAGCTGCAGGCAACGTTGGAACAGTACCCGCAGGCTACCCAGCTCGACAATATCCTGCAGCAATACAACGCCTTTACCAAGCAACTGGAAACAGGTGTTGGCCCGACCGGTCATAAGCAGATGGCGGCCATGTCCTTTCCGTTTCCCGATGCACTGGCTCTGAAGGGGAAACTCATAGATGAAGCCGTCGAGATAGCTCGACGGCGGCATGAAATTGCAATCCGTGATGTTGTCACAGAGTTGAGCCAGACCTACTACCGCCTCCTGTTCGCCGATGCAGGGGTCGCCGTCAACAAAGAAAGCCAGGCACTGCTCGAACGGGTGACAAATGTCGCATTGCAGGCGATTCGCAGCGGAGTTTCCAGTTCGAACGCGGTGATCATGGCACAGGTGGAACTGGCGACTTTGAGTGACGCGATCATTACACTCGAAGAGGAGCGGGAGACATTTATCGCTCACCTCAATTCCCTGTTGAGTCGCTTGCCAGACGCCGTGCTCGGCCCGCCAACATCGCTTGCCGATGCCGACCTGAACACCGATCTGAAAACACTCTATGACCTTGCCATCGATGGTTCCCAGGAATTACAGGAGCAGCGCCTGCGTATCGCGCGAATGCGCACGACGGTTACGTTGGCCAGGCGCATGACTTATCCGGATCCAACCATGGGGCCGGGCTACTTCGAGAACCGTATGAGACTGAGCAGCGGCACTGGTGAGGAAGCCCCTGCCTTCATGCCGCAGCGCGACCTCGATCATAGAGAGACACCCTGGTTCGGACAGCGCAACGCCTACATTCGCGAAGTCGAGGTTCGAATAGGGGGCATGCAAAACTTGCTTGCCGCGATGGAAGACCAGACGAGATTCGCAGTTAAACAGGCGCATTTCGATCTCGAAACCGCCCGCCGCAGTATTGCCTTGTACCACACATCGCTGCTGCCGCAGGCACAGCACTCGCTGGAGATTCTGGCATCTGCCTATCGCTCCGGAAAAACGGACTTTCTCAATTTCCTGGATGCCCAGCGGACGCTGCTGGAGTTCCGTCTCGAAGAGCAGCGGGCGTTACTCGAGTTCCGTCTGCATCTGACACGACTGGATCAACTCGCGGGCCGGGCGCTCCCCAGGAAGTCATTCACAATTGACCAGGAGACGGACCAATGACAAACGAATCAAAAAGTCAGCATAGCAAAAAGATCGCCGTCGTTATCCCGGTGATCGGGGCAATCATTCTGTTCGGTTCCATTTGGTTGATGGGGCGGCTCGACCTTGCTGCGGCTCGACATGACACCAGCGCCGCCGTTGCGCCGCGTCCCAAAGCTGATGTGGCAATAGTCTGGACATGCTCCATGCACCTGCAGATCCGATCACGCGGAGAGGGAGAGTGTCCCGTCTGCGGCATGATGCTGATCTCGGCCTCCACGGATTTTAGACTCTCTGCAGAGGCTCGGGCACTGGCACAGGTCGAGGTGGTGCCCGTCGAGCGACGCTGGGTTGCAAGGCAGGTTCGACTGGTGGGGTCGATCGAATACGACGAAACACAATTGCGTACGATCACCGCCAGAGTCGGGGGCCGCCTGGATCGGCTCTATGTCGATTACACCGGCGTATCGGTGAATAAGGGCGATCACATGGTATGGATGTACAGTCCCGACATTCTCGCTGCAGAAGCCGAACTGATCGAGTCGATCAAGGCGGTCGCGGCCGTGAAGGACAGTACTTTACAACTGGTGCGAAAGAGTGCAGAGGCAACCCTGGCCGCGACCAGGGACAAGCTGCGGCTGTGGGGATTGACGCCGGAACAGATTGCCGAAATCGAAGCGCGTGGCGAACCCTCTGATCATATCCAGATCAATGCGCCGATCGGCGGCGTTGTCATTCAGAAGAGCGCCGAAGAAGGCATGTACGTGCAGACCGGAACACCGATTTATCGGATCGCCGACCTCTCGAAGGTGTGGGTCAAGCTCGACGCTTATGAGTCCGACCTGCCGTGGTTGCGCTATGGGCAGGAAGTGACGTTCACCACCGAGTCACTGCCCGGCGAGACGATCATTGGCCGGATCTCCTTCATCGATCCGGTGCTCACGCTCAAAACGCGCACCGTCAAGATTCGTGTCAATGTGCCTAATGACGATGGTAAACTCAAGCCCGGCATGTTCGTCCGCGCGGTCGTGGAATCCGGCCTGTCCGCCGCCGGCAGAACACTCGACGCGAATCTGGCGGGTAAATGGGTAAGCCCCATGCATCCGGAAATCGTCCGGGATGAACCGGGGCCATGTCCGGTGTGCGGCATGGCACTGGTCAAGGCCGAAGACCTCGGATTCGTCAGTGCGGACTCCGCACTCGATCTGGCACCGCTGGTTATCCCCGTCACCGCCGCGTTGCGCACAGGCAGGCGGGCCGTCGTCTACGTGCAGAACCCCGATGATCCGAGCCGCTATGCGGGACGCGAAGTCGTCCTGGGACCGCGAGCTGGTGATTTCTTCCTGGTTCAGTCCGGAGTAGAAGAAGGCGAGCTAGTCGTAACCAACGGCAACTTCAAGATCGACAGTGCCCGGCAGATCCTGGCAGAGCCCAGCATGATGAACCCTAAATGGTCGCCTGCCGGGGAGGGCAGAGCAGCCCCACCGCCCGCAGGAAATCACCACGAAGGCAGCCATCACGAAGGAAGTCATCACGAAGGAAGTCATAAGGATGAATGAGCCGACGCTGCCAATCAATCCCCGTGAGCTTGGGTTGCTGGACAGGTTGATCTACTGCTGCCTGCACAACCGGCTGGTCGTTGTTTTGACGGTCGCCTTCACCGTTGTCTGGGGCGTCATCGTCGCGCCGTTCGACTGGGAGATCGACTGGCTGCCGCGCCAGCCGGTAGCGGTGGATGCGATTCCCGATATCGGCGAGAATCAGCAGATCGTTTTTACCGAGTGGCAGGGGCGTTCGCCGCAGGACGTCGAAGCCCAGGTGACCCAGCCGCTGACCGGCGCTATGCTGGGCATGCCGGGCGTCAAGACGGTGCGCAGCTATTCGATGTTCGGGTTCTCCTCGATCTATGTCATTTTCAAGGAGGACATCGACTTCTATTGGTCCAGATCCCGAATCCTCGAGAAACTGAACAGCCTGCCGAGAGACACCTTGCCGCCGGACGTGCAGCCGACTCTTGGTCCGGACGCGACGGCACTCGGCCAGGTTTTCTGGTACACGATCGAAGGTCGCGATGAGGATGGCAACGTTACCGGCGGTTGGGATCCGCATGAATTGCGATCGATCCAGGACTGGGATATCCGCTATAGCCTCCTGTCGGCCGACGGTATCGCCGAGGTCGCATCAGTCGGCGGTTACGTGCAGGAATACCAGATCGACGTCGACCCCGACGCCATGCGCGCCCACGGCGTCACCCTCGATCAGGTCTTGCCGCGGTCAAGATGTCGAACGTCGATGTCGGCGCCCGGACGATCGAAGTCAACAAGGTTGAGTATGTCATCCGTGGCCTCGGGTTCATCAACGACATCGATGACCTCGAAAACACGATGATCAAGGCGAACGACAACGTCCCGATCTATATCCGCAATGTCGCCAACGTGACATTAGGGCCGGCATGGCGCCGTGGTGCCCTAGACAAGGGCGGCGCCGAAGTTGTCGGCGGCGTTGCGGTCGTACGCTATGGCGGCAATCCCCTGGCGGCGATCAAGGCCTTGAAAGAGAAGATCACGGAAATCTCGCCCGGGTTGCCGGCCAAGGTCATCATCGACTACAGCAAAGTCAGTGCGCAGGCAGTTCGACAGTTTGCCGCCGACCGGCAATTCCGCGCCTTCGACAGGGGCCACCTCGACCACCCGGCATGGCTCGACTGGGTCGCATCGACGTCACGCGCGGAGCGTCCGGAATGGTTGACCGTCAGCAAAATAGAGATCGTACCGTTCTATGACCGCACCGGTCTGATATACGAAACCCTGGGCACGCTCAAGACGGCACTGAGCCAGCAGATTCTGGTGACGATTATTGTCATCATCATCATGGTGATGCACCTGCGAAGCTCGGCGGTGATCGCCGGCACATTGCCATTGGCGGTGCTGATGTGTTTCATCGCGATGAAATCTTTCGGCGTCGATGCCAATGTCGTGGCGCTGTCCGGCATCGCGATTGCCATCGGTACAATTGTCGATATGGGCGTGATCATGTGCGAGAACATCCTGCGCCACCTCGATTCAGCACCGTCCGATGAGGATCGCCTGCAGGTCGTGTTCCGCGCCAGTAGCGAAGTGGCGGGAGCGGTGCTGACCGCGATTGCCACGACGATCATCGGGTTCCTGCCGGTGTTCACGATGATCGGTGCAGAGGGCAAGCTGTTCCGACCGCTGGCCTTCACCAAGACTTTCGCACTGTTTGCCTCGGTCATCTTGGCGCTGGCCGTCGTACCGGTGCTGGCTCACTGGTTTTTTACGTTCCGCATCAGTTCACGCCAGCTGCGCGGTGTGGTACTTTGGAGCCTCGTCGCGGCGGGGGCTGCATGTTGGATTTTCTGGGTTTGGTGGCTCGGCGCCATCGTCGTCGGCATCGCCGCGTGGCATCTGCTGGCACCAACGCTGCCGGATACTTTGGTGGTGTGGTTGCCCAAACTGTCCAACCTGCTGCTGGCCGTGCTCTTTGGCATCCTGTTGACGCAGCACTGGCTGCCGCTGGGGCCGGCCGCCGGGTTCGTCGCCAATGCTGTCGTCGTGATGGGGCCGATTGCCGGGCTTTTGACTTTCTTTCTGCTGTTCGCCAGATACTACGAACGCCTGTTGGAATTCCTGCTGCGTTTCAAGACGGTGTTTTTGATTGTGCCGCTGCTTATGCTTTTGGTTGGCGTTCTGATCTGTCTCGGAATGCGGCGGGAGTTTATGCCCGATCTCGATGAGGGCTCCTATCTGTACATGCCAAGCACAATGCAGCATGCCTCCATCGGCGAGGCACTGGATGTCCTCCAGAAGCAGGACAAAGCCTTTGCTGCGATTCCCGAGATTACTTCGGCGGTCGGCAAAATCGGCCGCGCCGAATCAGCGCTCGACCCGGCGCCTATTTCGATGATCGAAACGATCATCAACTACAAACCCCAGTACCTCGTCGATCGTGACGGCAAACGGTTGCGTTTCAAGTTTGACGCCCGGGCGACAGACTTTTTTCGTAATGAACTCAACGAACCGGTTATCGCGCTGGACGGCTTGCCGTACAAGGTGCGTGGCGTTTTCGAACGTGATCAAGACGGCCGGCTGATCAGGGATCCCGGGGGCATGCCGTTTCGAGTCTGGCGACCGGCACTCGATCCGGAGCTGAACGGTGGGCGCCCTGCCTGGCCCGGCATTCGCAGCGCCGACGATATCTGGGAGGCGATCACCGTGGCCGGCAAAATTTCCGGCACAACATCGGCACCGAAGCTGCAGCCGATTGCCGCCCGCCTTGTGATGCTGCAGACCGGCATGCGGGCACCGATGGGGGTGAAGGTCAAGGGGCCGGACCTGGCAACCATCGAGGGCGTCGGCCTCGAACTGGAGCGCCTGCTCAAGGAGGTCCCGGGGGTGGAACCCGATGCGGTCATCGCCGACCGCATCGTTGGCAAACCTTATATCGAGATCGACATCGATCGCGATGCAATCGCGCGATACGGCATTCAGGTCGGCGCGGTGCAGGATGTTATCGAGATCGCCGTCGGCGGGCGCCATATTACGACGACTGTCGAAGGGCGTCAGCGCTATCCGGTCCGCGTGCGTTACCAGCGCGAGCTCCGCGACTCGATCGAAGACCTGGGACAGGTGCTCGTCCCCGGAGTTGACGGACAGCAGATTCCCTTGATGCAATTGTCAGAGATCCGCTATGTGCGCGGGCTGCAGACGATCAAGAGCGAAGGGATGTTCCTCATCGGACACGTGCTGCTTGACAAGCGGCCCGGTTTTGCCGAGGTCGATGTGGTCGAGAACTGCAAAGCGTATCTGCAAAGTAAAATCGACAGCGGCGAACTGAAGATTCCCCAAGGGGTTTCGTACACTTTCGCGGGGACCTACGAAAACCAGTTGCGGGCCAGTAAAACCTTGCGGATCGTGTTGCCGCTGGCGCTGTTCATCATCTTCATGATCCTCTATGTGAAATTCAAATCTGTACCGGTGACGCTGGTGGTGTTCAGCAGTATCCTTGTCGCCTGGGCTGGCGGTTTTATCCTGCTATGGCTCTACGGACAACCGGGTTTCATGGACTTTGAACTGTTCGGCACCAACGCCCGCGACTTTTTTCAGGTGTCGCCGGTGAACATGAGTGTCGCTGTGTGGGTTGGTTTCCTGGCGTTGTTCGGCATTGCCTCGGATGATGGCGTTGTCATGACGACTTACCTCGAGCAACGCTTCGCCGGCGGCACTGCGGACTCGATCACCGATATTCGATCGGCAGTCGTCGAAGGTGCCATGCGTCGCATTCGCCCGTGCCTGATGACCACAGCCACGACCATTCTTGCCCTGTTGCCCGTGCTTACCTCGACCGGACGCGGCGCCGAGATCATGGTCCCCATGGCGATTCCGTGTTTCGGCGGCATGCTCATTGCATTGATGACAATGTTCGTTGTGCCGGTGCTTTACTGCCTGATTAAGGAGACCCGTTTTCGTTTCGCCCGGCTTGCCGCCGAATGAATGCCGTGCAAATTATTGAAAATTCAAACAAGGAGGTTGCTCCGCAAATTCAGTTGCAATTGTTCCGAGAAACCCGGGAGGCAGATTGCCGTCCCAAAAACCCTGGAGACAAAATAATGAAGACTCGAATCAACACAAAACTCGCCGTTACTGTGCTCACGGCTATGATGATCACCGGTTGCAGCGGCAGCAAAGACACGGCCGCTCCGATTGCTCCGACCGCTCCGATCGCTCCGACCGCCTCTGGGAACAATGATACGGCGGTTGCCGAGGCGATGACTTATGAAGTGGGTTGCGGTGGTTGCATCTTCGAAATGGCAGATGCCGAGGGCTGTGAGGCTGCGGTCAAGGTCGATGGCAAAGCCTACTGGATTGAAGGCGTGGAAATCTCAGCCCACAAAATTGGTCTTTGTTCGGGCAGCGCCGAGGCTGACATGGCTGGTGAAGTCCAGGACGGCATATTCGTCGCGACGTCGTTCGCCTTGACGGGAGCTGTCGATGATGCTGGTGACGAACCGGGAGCTGTCGATGATGCTGGTGGCCACGACCATGGTGGCCACGACCATGGTGGCCACGGCCATGAAGGCCACGGCCACTGATCCAGCCGGATCCCTGGTCAATGGCATATTTTTTTCTGCTGAGGTACTAAGAAATATCAGTGTTCGGACGTCTTCATTGTTGAATGGCTCGCCAGTTGCCTGATGCAAGCCCACAATGGAGGCGTCATGAACACTCGATTTTTGTCACTCGCTGTATTCTTCCTGGCCCTGGCCGGCCGGCCGGCATACCTGGAATCCGACCACGGCACAGTCGCCGAACCCCAGCCCGATCCGCCGATCCACATCCCGCGCCCCATGCCGGAGCCGGTCGACCAGCCGCCCCTGGCCCGCCTCGTTGACCGGCTCGATATCGGTGTGGCCCAGCAGTATGGGCAATTGACTGTATATCCGCTGCAACTGCGCTGGCGGCACCCGACACACCAGCGTCTCCAGACGCTGGATGCAGCCCTCGGCAGCGGTTGGCTGGAAATCCGCGAACGCGAGGCGGCCTCTGTCAATCGCCTGCAGGTGCGCAACGTCTCCGATCACCACCTTTTCCTGATGGCCGGCGAAATGATCCTCGGCGGCAAACAAAACCGCACAATCGCTGTCGATGTGATTTTGCCGCCGCGTTCGGGGTTTGTCGACATTGACGTATACTGTGTCGAACAAGGACGTTGGGACGCCGGTGTCGGCTTCAAATCCTCCAGCGCCGTCGCCGCCGTCAGCGTCCGTAAGCTAGCGGCTGCGGCTGCTGATCAGCGCAGCGTGTGGAACGACATCGACCGGCAATTGTCCGCTGCCAAGGTCGAGGCGAGGAACAGCGATTACGATGAGTTCTACAAGGCGCCGGACGTTGAACGGCGGATGCGCGAAGCGATCGATCGTCTGCGTATGCCGCTGCAGCGTACAGTCGGCGTGGTTGTCGCGGTGCATGGCCGGATTGTCGGGGGCGATATTTTCTCGAGTGCAAATCTGTTTGAAGCGCTGTGGCCGAAGCTTTGCCGGTCGTATGTCTCCGACGTCATTGTGCCGTTCCCGCAAGCGCGGCGCGAACACTTGCAAGGTCACCCGGACATCCGCGGTTATCTGAATCAGTTGCGGAATTCACAGTTCCGTGATCGGGGGACCCCGGGTCTTGGGCGCAGTTGGCAGATGGTCCGTGGCATGGGCGGCGGCGTGCTCGAGTGGCAGGGGAGCATCGTGCACACCTCTTCGTTCGGTCGTTGATCCGGAAAAAACCGGGAAGTGTCCCGGCAACGGATGGGAAAGCTTCCAGTTTCAATCTTCAACCCTCAACCCCTTCATCCTTCACCTATTCACCGCTTCACCCCATGAGTAATCCAATGAAACTGAATCAGAGACTGTTCCTGCTGTCGACCATCCTCGTCACCGTCTTCGGCTCCGGACTCGCGATCAAAGTATGGGCGAAAAATCCACCGGCCCACGCCATCGTAAAATCACTTGGCGGCGATACCCGCTACCTGGGACACGTGAGCACGGACAAGCCGATCTATCGTGCCGGTGAGAAGGTCTATGTGCGCACGGTTGTACTCGATGCGCATACGCACAAGCCGATGACCGCTGCTGCTTCCTGCGCCTTTGTGATTGCCGGCCCCAAGGGCGATCAGATCACCAGCGGCTACTCCAAAATTATTGACAGCGTCGCGGCCTATACATGGCTGGTCCCGGACGGTCAACCCGGTGGACGGTACACGGTTGAGGTGCAGGGCAACGGTGTGGCGATGCCGGCCGGTAAACGTGGATTTGAGATTCGTGCCTATCGGGCGCCGCGGCTCAATACCCAGATCGAGTTTGTCCGCGAGGGCTACGGTCCGGGCGACGACGTCGTTGCCATCCTCGAAGCCGGCCGCGCCGAAGGCGGCGTACCCGCCGGCGCCGCCGTCGACATTGTCGCCACGATCGACGGCATCGATGTGTATCAGGGCGCCACCGAGATCGACGCCAAAGGATATTGCGAAGCCAGATTCGAATTGCCGAACCGTATTGAGACCGGCGACGGCACATTGACCTTTGTCGTACGGGACGGGGGTGTTGTTGAGACTGCGGCCAAGACGATTCCAATTTTGCTGCAGACCCTGGATATAAGTATGTACCCGGAAGGCGGCGACCTGGTGGCCGGGCTCGCCAACTATGTCTATATAGAAGCACGCACACCGGCACGGAAGCCAGCGGACATCGCCGGCGTCGTACTCGATTCCGACGACAATGAAGTGACGACGTTTCGAACGGTACACGAGGGCAGGGGGAGCTTCGCCTTCATGCCGCGAGCCGGCGAATCGTATCGGCTGCGCATCGACGAACCCGCCGGCATTGAGCGGACCTTTGACTTGCCGAAGCCGGTGTCCCGCGGCGTCGCACTGCATGCGGTTCATGAGAGCTTCGACTATCGCTGGCCGGTTGTCCTGGAACTCGCATCGACGATGGAGCAGGAACTGGATGTCCGGTTGTACAAGCGCGAAAAAGAATTGACAGGGACAACAATGACAGCGGGCACAACGCCGGCGGAGATACGTCTGGATGTACCGCCTGGGATCGATGGGGTGTTGACCGCGACTGTTTTTAATGCCGCGGGCAGGCCGATAGCCGAGCGCCTGGTCTTTCGACAGCCGGAGAAGATGGTCAATGTCTCGATCGAAGCAGACCGCAAACGCTATGTGCCCGGCGACAAGGTCGAGTTGACCGTGCGTACCACAGGTGCCGACGGCAAACCGGTGAGCGCCGTTGTCGGCATGACCGTCACCGATGAGACCGTGCTGGAAATGATCGACAAGCGGGAACAGGCGCCCCGCCTGCCGGTCATGGTTTTTCTGGATAATGACGTGCGTGACCTGGCAGATGCGCATGTCTATCTCGACAGCAGCAATCCGGATTCGCCGCGCGCTGTCGATCTACTGCTCGGCACGCAGGGGTGGCGCCGTTTTGCTGTGACTGATTTGAAGTCATTTGTCAGCAAGTATGGCAATGACGCCCGTCGTGTTCTGGCGCAGGCACCGCCAATCGCCAAGATGAACCGCATGCCTATGCGGTTCAAGGCCGAGAGGCTCGACGATTTTCATGTTGAAGCCGATGTCGCGTTCAACATGGCGATGCCGATTGATGATGATGTTTTGGTCGAACGGGCAATGGAAGGGCCTGCTGCGGTTCCGGTGCCGCAGATGAATCAAGCAGCACCACCAGCGCCGTTTGCCGTGGCGGGGATCGCGATGGACGCCAAAAGGGTTCGTAAGCAGGAGAACCAAAGAGGGCGGGACAGGCTGCCCGCGGCATTAAAGTTTGCAGATGAAGATTTCGATCAGGCCTCCGGCATCAGTTCGTTTCGCGGCAACTACGTCACGATCCGCCAGTACGCCCACTCGCACCGGCCGCAACGCCGGCCGGATGAACGTACTGACTTCACGGAAACACTCTACTGGCACGCCGGCATCCGCACCGATGCAACGACCGGCGAGGTAAAAGTGCAATTCGCGCTTAGCGATTCAGTCACCAGTTTTACGGTTGCGGCCGATGCGTTCGACGGCGACGGCGTGATCGGCTCAGGCACCATCTACATCGAGTCGGTACGCCCGTTCTACATCGAGCCGAAACTACCGCTCGAGGTCACTGCTGGTGACCGTATCCGCCTGCCGGTTGCTGTTGTCAACGGCACCAGCACGACGCTGGGCGACGTCCGTCTAACGGCGAATGTTGACCCGAAGATTCGTATCAACGATCTCACCATTGTCGATCTCCAGGCCGGGGACCGCGGTCGTGGCATCATTGAATTGCCGGTTGACGGGCGTGACGACATCAGCCTTACACTCACAGGGACGGCCGACGCCTACAGCGACCAGGTGACACGTCATATCCAGGTGGTGCCGCGCGGGTTTCCGATGCAGATTGCCCAGGGCGGCAAGCTCGAGCCGGACTCGTCCTGCGTCGTCACAGTCACGATTCCCGAGAGCGTGGTGCCAGGCAGCATCAGCACCGCGATCGTCGTGTACCCGGCGCCGTTGGCGAATCTGACCGATGCGGTGTCCGCATTGTTACGTGAACCGCATGGTTGTTTCGAGCAGACCAGTTCGACGAATTACCCGGTAGTCATGGCTCAGCAGTACTTCGAGACCCATGCCGGCATCGACCCGAAACTGGTGAGCAGGGGGCGTGCGTTGCTAGACAAGGGCTATAAACGGCTGACCAGTTTCGAATGCAGCTCAAACGGTTACGAATGGTTCGGCCAGGCGCCGGCGCACGAAGCGCTCAGCGCGTACGGGTTGCTGCAGTTCACCGACATGGCCGAGGTCTATGCGGTGGATGCCTCCATGGTTGGCCGCACGAAAGACTGGGTGATGGCCGCGCGCGATGGCGCTGGCGGTTTCAAGCGGGAGCGCCGGGCCCTGCACACCTGGATTCAGGACCGCGATTGTTCGGATGCCTACATCACGTGGTCACTCCTGCAGAGCGGTACGCCGCCGGCTAAGTTGCTGGCCGAGATCGCCAGCATACTGAAGCGCGCTCATGCCGGCAGCAACAGCTATGTAACTGCGCTCGGTGCGAACGTCGCACTGGCGAGCGGCAACAGTGCCGTCAAATTGCTGGACAAGTTGGGGCAGGCGCAGGCCGAATCAGGCGTTGTCGATGGCGCCACCACATCGATCGTCGGCAGCAGTGGCATATCGCTGCAGGTCGAGACGACAGCGCTCGCCGTGCTGGCGTGGCTGCAGAACGATCGCTACACCGGCAACGTCGAGAGCGCTATTCGCTGGATTGCGGAGAGCTGCAAAGCTGGGCGTTACGGGTCTACCCAGTCGACTGTTCTGGCGCTGCGGGCGATCATGGCCTATGACAAGGCCCGCGCCAGCGACCGCAAGCCGGGTTCCGTTTCGCTCTATGTCGACGGCCGGCGCTGCGGCACGCCCGTGCAGTTCGACAGTGACACGCAGACGACGATTGAATTGACTGATGTCAGCGAGTTAATGTCGCCCGGCAAACACACCATTGAACTCCGGTTGACGGGGGGGGCGAGCATGCCGTGTAGCGTTGCGGTGCAGATGAACGCCGCGCAACCGGACTCCAGCGACGCGTGCCTGATCGAACTGACAGCGACACTCAATCATCAGAAAGTCCGTGAAGGTGAACTGGTGAATGCGCAGATTTCGGTAAGAAACCGAAGTGAGGAGGCGGTGCCGAATCCTGTCGCCATAATCGGCATTCCGGGGGGGCTGGAGGTGCGCCATGATCAACTCAAGGAACTGGTCGACGCGAAGCGCATCGCGGCGTACGAAGTCATCGGCCGTGACGTGGTGTTGTATTGGCGATCACTGCAGGCGCAGCAGATCGTCGAGCTGCCGCTGGACCTGATTGCTGCGGTGCCCGGCACTTACACTGGCCCGGCAAGCCGTGCTTATCTCTACTATGGCGACGAGCACAAACGCTGGATCGATCCGCTGACGATCGAGATCGAGCCGCGGTAGGAGTCGCCGGAACGGGAGTGCAGGTGCGGGGAGCCTGGATGCGTTTTGTGTTCTTTCGTTCAGCTTTTCAGCAGAAAGGGGAGAGCTCCCATGTAGAAATACAGACTGCCTGCAGCTAACTTGTGTGGATTGGTTCCAAGAACCAACCCGGATCCGGAAGGCTTGATGTACGAACTCAATGATCTTATTCACGGCTTTCGTCTGCAGCGAAAGGAGTGGATCGATGAAATCGCCAACGAGGCTTTTACATTCAGCCACGAGAGAACCGGCGCCAACCTGATCCTGCTCAAGTGCGACGACGACAACAAAGTCTTCATGGCCAGTTTCCGGACGCCGCCGGGGAACCACACGGGCGTGGCGCACATCCTCGAGCACTCGGTACTCAACGGTTCGGAGCGCTATCCGGTTAAGGAACCGTTCTCCGAGCTTCTCAAGGGCAGCCTCAATACGTTCCTCAACGCGATGACCTACCCGGACCGCACGGTTTATCCCGTTGCCAGCCGGAACCTGCAGGACTTCACCAATCTTACGAACGTTTATCTCGACGCTATTTTTCGCCCGAAACTGACCGCAGCTACGTTCAAACAGGAGGGTTGGCATTACGAGCTGGAAAACGTCGACGCGCCGCTGATCTACTCCGGCGTCGTTTACAACGAGATGCTCGGGGCTTACTCGGATCCGGAGCAGTTGTTCTCCGATAAGCTCGATCGCCTGTTGTTTCCCGATACCGTCTACGGCCAGGCATCTGGGGGTGATCCGGAGTTCATTCCGGATCTGACGTTCGAAGAGTTCCGGGCTTTTTACGATACCTGTTATCATCCGTCGAACTGTCTGTTCGTGCTTTACGGTGATCTCGAGATCGAACCGCAACTGGAACAGATCCAGGACTACCTGCAGGACGCCGACCGTTGCGAACCGACACCGCCGGTGATGCCGCAACGCCGCTTCGAACCGCAACAGCACACGACCTCCTACCCGATCACCAGCGGCGTGAGCACCGCTGGCAAGACGTATGCGGCGCATGTCATTTTGGTCGGTAAGCCGACGGCGGCTGAAGAACACATGGCGATGGGGATCCTGGCACACATCCTGTCCGGGACCCCAGCATCGCCGCTGTTCAAGGCACTGGTCGACTCGCGCCTGGGAGAGGATGTTTTCTGCGCGGGGTACGAGGGCGACATTTTGGATACCTACTATTCGATCGGCCTGAAGGGGACTGACGCCGAGCGCGTACCCGAGATGGTGGATCTGATCGAGACCACCTTGCAGAAATTGGCCGATGACGGCCTCGATCCGAAGATGATCGAGGCGGCAGTTAACTCCATCGAGTTCGACCTGCGCGAAGCTAATTTCGGGGGATACCCGAAGGGCCTGGTGTACGGACTGACGCTGGTGACGCCATGGCTGTACGATGCCGACCCGTTCACGCACCTGTACTACCGCAAGACGCTGGACGCCATCAAACGAAAGATCGCGACGGGACGATATTTCGAGGACATGATCGCCGACCTGCTTTTGCGAAACCCGCACAGCGTTACCCTGGCAATGACGCCAGATCCAAAACTTGAACCGCAGCGGTTGGAGGCGCTTGGCGCGAAACTGGCAGCACACAAATCGAGCCTGTCGCCGGCCGAGCTCGAACTGTTGGTCGAGGAGACCAGGGCGTTGTTGGCTGCTCAAATGCAACCCGATCCGCCCGAAGCGCTGGCGACCATCCCAAAGCTGCCGCTGTCATGCGTTGACCGCCAGGAAGAAGAGCTGAGTTTCGAGTTGATCGATGACGGTGCTACCAAGCTGTCATTTGCCGAGCAGCCCACCAACGGCATCGCTTACCTGCAGCTTGCTTTCGATGTCGGTGGGCTGCCACAGCGGCTTCTGCCGTACCTGCCAATTTTTGCACGTATCCTGCTGCAAGCCGGCACGACGAAGCGTGATTACGTTGAGCTGACTCAGGACATCGGCATTCACACCGGAGGCATCGCCTGCAGCTATTCAGCGGGGTTGCGCCGGGGGGATCGCGAAACGGTGTTTTCACGCGTTTCGGTCGGTGGCAAGGCATTGACCTCGAACGTGCCGGAATTCGGTCGTCTTGTGGCGGAAATTAACGGCGATTGCGATCTCTGTAATTTGGAGCGAATAAAAGAGCTGGTGACGATTTCGCGCTCGAAGATGCAGGCGCAGGTCATCCCCGGCGGCCACCGTTTCGCGGCTCTACGACTGGCAGCTTATCATTCACAGGTGGGACATTACCGTGAGGTCACCAGCGGACTGACACAATACTATTTCCTCGAGCAACTCGAAAAGGATCTGGCCTCGTCGCCGGATGAGGTGCTGGCGGATCTTCAGACCATCCGTCGCCATATTTTTTCGCGTCAGGGCATGCATATCCATGTAATCGGCGGCGGTGACGAACTGGCCGCGGTGCAGGCTGCAATGCCCACTATGCTGGATGTGCTGAGCGACACGCACTATGAACCGGAGATCTACACCTTCGAGCCATTGCCACAGAACGAAGGGTTGATTATCCCCAGCAAAATCCAATACGTCGGCAAAGGTGCCAATCTGTATGATGCCGGCTACCAATACCATGGCAGCTTCGAAGTGCTTGAGACGTTGTTGGGCCGCGAGTATCTCTGGAATACCGTACGGGTGCAAGGCAATGCGTATGGCGCCTTCGTCAGTTTTGCCGTTTTGTCCGGCAACTTCTGCTGTCTGTCCTACCGTGATCCGAAAATGTCGGAGACGCTCGAGGCCTACGACCGGATGGGCGACTACATCGCCGGACTCGACCTCAGTCAAGCTGATTTTGAGCGGTTCGTCATCGGGACTATGGGCGGTCTGGATAGTCCGCGGACGCCGGATGCCAAAGGTGCAATCGCTTTGCACAATTACTTGAGCAACGTCACGGCGTCGGAACTGCAGCAACGCCGCGAGCAAGTTCTGGACTGTACGCTCCAGCAGGTTAAGGACCATGCAGATCTGCTTCGCCAGTTTGCGACGAACGGGGCCGTGTGCGTTGTTGGCAGCGAAGAGGTTCTGCGGCAGGCGAGCGACTGCTTCGATGTTGTGCGGCCGGTGTTTTCCGATTGACTGAAATTGCTTTGAGTTGAATTGGTTCGAGGCTATTTTAGGCGTGTGCCCTTCATAATCCTTTTTTGAACTGGAGAAGCCCGGACATGCGATTGATCTTCAGACTGTTCTTATTCTTCTGCCTGGCATGCGTGGTGCCGGCACAGGACGAGCTGGATGACCTGCTCGGGGACGAGGACGTGTTCGGGGACGAGGAATTTCTCGGGGACGACGACCTGCTCGGGGACGATGGATTAGGGCGCCCCCTATTCGGCCAGGAGAATCGTATCGAACTGCAGGTGACCGCGCAGCGCGAGATCGAAGAGGTGGATGACGAGGGTGAGGTTGAACTCGTCCGCATTTTTGCCAAGAAAATATTGCCCGGCGACGAAGTCATCTATACGATTGAATATAGCAACATTGGATATGATGCTGCAGACCGCGTAGGGGTTACCTGCCCGCTGCCCGAAGGTATGCGCTACCGTAAATTCTCTGCTGCGGGCGATGGTGCCGAAATCCTGTTTTCCATCGATGACGGCCATACTTTCGACGAACCCGCGAACCTGATCGTTCGCAACGATGAAGGCGATGTCGCAAAAGCCAAGACCCGGCATTATACCCACATCCGCTGGCGCCTGCTCAAACATGTTGCGGCCGGCAGCAGCGGCAGCGTCAGCTTTCGGGCAACTTTAGAGTCGAAGGCATTTCCCCCTCCGCAGGGGAACGTGATTGAGGCAGTTGAGGCTCTGCAGTCAAACGACTCTTCCGAAAATCGATCGAACGAGGAAAACTTTCGTGGCACAGTTGAGGAACTCCTGTCAGCCGGGTTCTCTGATTATAGAGTCCGCGAGGGGGATGTTCGACTCGCCGAGATTATTGAGCGTCTAAAAATTAAGCAGCACAACACGATCAACAGGCCGATGGGACAAGCAGGGTACTCGATAGAATGGCGCCGCCGCTTTGCGATCAGAGCCATGGTCAATCAGGGATATTCCAAGCGTAAAGCAATCGTGACGGTGCGTGACATGGAGGAGCACGGCTTGCTCCCTGATCCACCTCGATAGCGAAGGGGCGGTCGGGTAGTCCCGAGTTGTTTTAGCGCCGTCCCATGTTCATTTAATGTTTCATAAGTTTGGTTGACGACTTTCTTGCCGGTCCTGAGTTCTCTGCCCGTAGCTCCTACAGCGGTTAAAATGTTGAGTATCTGCGGCGACTGCAGGCAGCGTAATGCGGGTTCTCCGACGATGGCGACGGCGCGGTGGCCGTCAGAATATTGAAGCTGTACAAGGCGCATGGGGTCGCTATGGTTGGTCGCAGGGTGATAGAACCGTCAAAGCGTGCGATCCAAGCATCGGGAACTGACCGGCAGCATATCGGCGGCTAGTTGCTGGGAATTTTCTCAAGTTAGTGCTAATGTACAAAAACGGTAATTGTCCGGTCTGGCATGCGCTGTTGCCGATCCCAGGCGCATTCGTCGGTTGAAACGCATGCCAGCATTGGATACATTACGACATCCGGATGCCACCAGCCTCGTTCATGGCACCATATGCCCCTCCGGTCTTCGGGTCATCGACGAACCGACGGAAGGGGCAAGGTCAAATCGCGTTATAGACAGGCCAAGCGTTTTTTTCGGAAAACTGCAGGGGCAGGGGCGTAAGCGCAAATGACGGAAGCCAGCGAGCGGTCACATATCATCGTCATCGACGACGAGGCTGCACCTAGGGAGAGTCTGCGTATCCTGCTGTCGTCGAAGTACGACGTCGATCTTGCCGACTGTGTCGACGAAGGTATTTCCCAGCTTAACCAGCGCCCGGCAGACCTGGTCATCCTCGACTTGCGTATGCCCGGCAAGGATGGCCTCGACGGTCTGGCGGAGATCCGCGAGATCGACTCGGACGTCAGTGTCGTCATCCTGACCGGTTTCGGCACGCTCGAGGCCGCTCGCACCGCCATCCAGCACGACGTCACTGATTTTCTCGAAAAGCCTTTCGACGTCAACGAGATGATGCGGATAGTCAATGACGGGCTTGCCCGCACTGAAGCACAGCGCCGCCAGTCCAAGGCCGATTCCGTTCTCCGCAACATGCACGACCGCTTTGGCGGCGAGCTCGACGACCGCATGCACATGGCAGAGATCGGCCAGATGTCAGCGGAGTTGGCGCATGACTTGAGAAATCCGCTGACGATTATCCAGGGATACACGCAGGTCCTGGCCAAGAAGCTGCAGCAGACCGACGTGCCCGAACGCTACTTCGATGTCATCGAGCAGAATGTCCGGCGCTGCAACGACCTGGTGGAATTGTGGCAGGGGTTGTCATCGAATCTGGTGCGCGACAGCACGCAGTTTGATGCCGCTGATTTGATCGCCGAGCTGGTGCGGGATCTGGAGGAGGTGGGCGATCAGGTGGCGTTCAAGCTGCAGCTGAATCCCTGCAAGATGAAAGGTGACCGGGTGCAGCTCTATAGAGCCTTTGCCAATCTGGTCAGTAACGCCCAACACGCTTTGCGGGGAGGCGGCGAAATCGGGATAAAATCCGCCCAGGTCGACAGTAAAATCGAGATCGAAATCACCGACAACGGTTGCGGCATGTCGGAGCAGACGCTGGCGCGGATCTTCGACCCCTTCTACACGGCCAAACACGTCGGCAAAGGCAACGGCCTGGGAATGTTCATTGTTCGCAAGGTGGTCGAAATGCACGGCGGCGAAATTTCGGTACAGAGCCTGCCAGATACGGGTACGACCGTTTTTGTCCAACTGCCAAATGAGCCGGTGCCGCAACCCGTGGCGGACGGTGTTGCCAGCGAACAGCTCTCCACCACCACGGCCTGAAACGGGTTTTGAGGAACTGGTGAAGTGGATTATCAAATGTTTAAGCATTTTATGTTGGACTTTGGCCTTTATTTTGTGGGGCTGGTCATACTGTTGATCGTCATCTCAAACTGTTGGCAACGATATACGAAAAAGCGAAAGTTTTCTGCCCCCACTCTCGATACTCTCGGACTCACCGGGTTGACTGCCAGGGCGGGCGAGCGGCAATCGAAAGAGAACCGACCAGCAGATTTCCCGTGGTACTACGTTTGGTTTTTTTTTGCGGTGTGTTTGTTTTTCGTTGCAGCCGGATGGCTGATCGTAACTTGGACCGAAGGCGGATGGTCCAATATCTGGTGGGTGCTTCTTCCGTCAGGCCTATTCCTGGTGATTTTTTGTGCCGTACGGTTAAAAACCGCTGATATCAAGGCCAAGAGAGAGGCGCTTGCTGTCTTTGGTTTCGAACCACCAAGTGATGAGGAGGCAAAACATATCGCGCAAGCGATCCGCTCAATGTTCCAGCCGGGAGGAACTCGGGAGGCCCAGGGGATTTCGGTGGATTCGGTGCTCGCGTCAGCGACAATCGAACAGAATGTACGTTGTTATGTGGCCGACGCCTCGCGAGCTGTCGTCGTACATGGAGAGAGCGGTGACTTCACTAGGTACGTGCCCTTCACGGTCTGCCTTCTCGAGCATGACAAGTTCGACACGCATTGGTTTCGCCTTAAACCACACAACAGCATCATCAAAACACTAATCAGGCGACTGACCTTTTGGCAAAGGAGTTCCGGCTTCGACGACTGGTATGACGCTGTGGAAATTGTTGATGACCGCGACGCGGAGTGCCTGACTCCGGATTTGCGTAACTGGTTGGGGCGGCATTCGTGCTGGTCAAAATCGTCGCCATGGACTCTGGTGGGCCACGACCGGCGAATCATGGCCTACCGAGAACGGACTAGATACGAGGCCGCACAGTATCCAGTGCTGTTATCCGAGATGCAGACACTTGCCGAAGCCTGGGGGCCCGACAAAAGTATCACCGATGCGAAAAACCGGGAATTCCCCCACGCGCTCGCCCCAGTGAAAGTCACACTTCTGCAGGACTTAGCCCAGCCACCTGAAGATGTGCAGTACCTGATCAGCCAATCTCCACCGCGCTATCTTTCCTCGTACTGGAAGAAGCGCACGAGAGTGCGTCCATTCAAGGTGATCATAGCTTTTATTTTTGCTGTAGTTGCAATCTTTCTTTGGGCGGCGGAAAGAATGCATGAGGAGATCAGGAAAATAAGCATCGAAGTGGACATGATCGTATACAGCGTTGTGGCCCTCGTTGTATTAAGCGGGCTAGCCTATCTGCTGCTTCTGAAATATGTCCGCCACCCTCTTTGCTCGTACTGGAAGAAGAGCACGACAGAGTGGTCGTGGAGGATGATCATTGGGTTTCTTGTCGCTGTAGTTTTAATGGGTGTTTTTTTTGCGAAAGTAGGGCCGGGGGTGATCAGTAAAATGAGCATCGAAATGCGTATAATCGCATACAGCTCTGTGGCCCTCGTTTTATTGAGCGGGTTGACCTATGAGATGTTTCTGCAATATCTACGTTGCCCTCAATCCGCTCGGAGGTTACTTGAATCGGGAAAACTGGCCTATGGGCACGTCATTCGATTGTCGAAAGTGGGGAAAGAGGAGGATGACCCAGTGGAGTGCATGATCGAGGTTCAGTTTGAGGTTGGTAACATTCAGCACAACGCGCAGTGCCGTCTGTTCGTCAGCCCTGGGAACTTCGATGATGCCCTTTCCTTGGCGAACTCTGACGAAAAGGTTGCGATACTCTATGACGAATTATCACCGAATCGCATAACCATCCCGCAGTTTATCGCCTTTGGCCGTTGACCCTGCTGCTGGCGTCACCCTGGAGTTTCTATGCGGGGCTTGGCCGGTCAGTTGCCGGCAGGACGGAAGGGATGCTGTCAGACGACGGCGAGCCTGCGGCCCAGTGAACGCAGGCTGTTCAGGTTGTGGGCTGCGGCGAAGACATCGATGTAGGGCAGGGCGGCCTCCATTCCACGGCAGGTCGGCTGGTAATCCGATGTGCCGCACAGCGGATTGAGCCAGAACACGGCGGCGGCACGGTTCTGAATCGTCCGCATCGCTTTGGCCAGTTGATCGATGTCCCCCGTATCCCAGCCATCGCTCATGACCAGAACAACAGTGCGCCGGTCCAGGCAGGTGCCGTGGTCATCGATGAACGACTGCAGCGATGCGCCGATCCTGGTGCCGCCGGACCACCCCGGGACCTGTTTCGAAATCGCCTGCAGCACGGCCTGAAAGTCGTGGTGCTTGAGCAGGTCAGTGACCTGGTACAAGGACGTACTGAAAACAAACGATTCGATGTTGCGGTAGGCGTTCTGAAAGGCGTAGATGAACTGCACCAGCATGTGGCTGTAGAGGTCCATTGACTGGCTCACGTCCATCAGCAGGCACAGTCGGAGTTTCTGAGGTTTGCGGTTGCAGTACTGCAGGTTCAGTAGTTCGCCGCCGTGCCTAAGGTTGCGTCGCATCGTGTTGCGCAGGTCGAGCATGCCGCGCCGGGCATGGCGTTGTCGACGACGCCCAACACGGTTGGCCAGGGCGCGCGCGATCATGTTGACAATTTCCACGACCTCACGCAGTTCGTTGGTGGTAAAAGCACTGAAATCTTTGTGAACCAGCGATTCTATGGGGCTGTAGGCTGGCGCCGCCGCCGTTTCGTCCGCCTCCGGATCGTGGTCGCCGGCGGGACTGAGTTGCGGCGCCTGGCGTTTGTCGACTTTTATTGCCGGCGGTGCTTGCTGCTGTGGCGGCGGTGGCTCGGGAGGCAGCGTGGATTGATCCTCTGCTGCCTGGTGCCAGAAGATGTCGAAGCACATGTCGAAGACCGCCTGCTGCGGTTGGCCTTTCGCTAACACCGTGCGCAGGGCGCTCCGGAATTGGAGATGATCACCGATCTCAATCATCGCCATCGCACGCAAGGCATCCGACTGTTCACCCGGCCCGAGCGGCAGGCCGTGGGCCCGAAGCAGGCGGCAGAAGGTAACGATGTTGGCTGTCAGGTCAGTGTGTGGCATGATATACTCTTCGGTCAATTGCGGAGCTGTGGATTGTCGCGTTGAATTTCCGTGGTTCTTCCGTAATGTAGACACGTTGCGCGACGATTGCCTTTTTTTACGGAGGCAGAACCATTTTTTCGAGGCTTAAATGAGCAAGGAACTCGATTTTATTGGGGAGGTGTACCAGCGCCTCGCCGACAGGGTAGGGCGGGCGCGGGACGCCTTCAACCGGCCGCTGACGCTGGCGGAGAAGATCCTCATCGGACATGTGGACGAAGTTATGGACGAGGCTCCGGAGCGGCGGCGCAGCTACGTCAACTTTCAGCTTGATCGCGTCGCCATGCAGGATGCCACCGCGCAGATGGCACTGCTGCAGTTCATGCAGGCCGGACGCAACACTACATCTGTGCCTTCGACGGTACATTGCGACCATTTGATCCGGGCGCAGGACGGGGCAGATGAAGACCTGCACCAGGCGCTCGAAGAAAACAACGAAGTCTACGCATTCCTGAAGAACGTTTCCCAGAGATATGGTATCGGTTTCTGGAAACCCGGCGCCGGGATCATCCATCAAGTGGTTCTCGAGAACTATGCCTTCCCTGGGGCCATGATGATCGGAACCGACTCGCATACGCCCAATGCCGGTGGTCTCGGCATGATAGCGATCGGGGTTGGCGGCGCCGATGCAGTCGATGTCATGGCCGGCATGCCCTGGGAACTGCGCTGGCCCGGACTGATCGGCATCAAGCTGACGGGTGAGCTCAACGGCTGGACGTCGCCGAAGGATGTGATCCTCAAGATCGCCGGGATTTTGACGGTAAAAGGCGGCACCGGCTGCATCGTCGAATACTTCGGCGAAGGCACCACGGCGATTAGCTGTACCGGCAAGGCGACGATTACCAACATGGGGCTGAGATCGGCGCGACGACATCGCTCTTTCCGTTCGATGAGCGCATGGCCACCTATCTGAAAGCCACTGAACGGGCCGAAGTCGCTGAACTCGCCCAGAAATACGCCGAGCATCTGCGGGCTGACGAGGGCGTTGCCGAAGCCCCCGAAAAGTACTTCGACGAAGTCATAGAAATCGATTTGAGTACACTCGAACCACATGTCGTTGGACCTTTCACTCCGGATTTGGCCCGACCGATTTCGGCACTCAAGGACGAGGCGGCAGAGAAGGATTACCCGGATGAACTGAAAGTGGCGCTGATCGGCAGTTGCACCAACTCCTCGTACGAAGACATCGGCCGCGCTGCAAACGTTGCCCAGCAGGCGCTCGACAAGAATTTGACAGCCAAGTCCAATTTCCTGATCACTCCCGGCTCCGAGCAGATTCGTGCGACAATCGAGCGCGACGGTCAACTTGACACGCTCACGGCAATCGGCGGGAAAGTTCTCGCCAATGCCTGCGGACCATGTATCGGCCAGTGGCGACGTCTTGACGTCGAGGGTGACACCCGCAATTCCATCATTACGTCTTTCAATCGAAATTTTTCCCGCCGCAACGACGGCAATGCCAGCACGCTTGCCTTCATCGCCAGTCCGGAAATCGTCACCGCTATGGCACTGGCCGGTCGGTTGACGTTCAATCCGATCACCGATACCCTCGAAGGGGAGGGCGGTGTGCAGGTAAAGCTCGATCCCCCGGTGGCGGATGAACTGCCGGCAAATGGCTTTGATCCCGGCGTCTCCGGCTATGAAGCACCCTCCGATGATCCCGCCGCTGTGACGTTGGAAGTCGCACCCGACAGCGAAAGGTTGCAGCTTCTTACGCCGTTCGAAGGCTGGGACGGACAGGACATGGGTGATCTGCTGGTCCTGCTAAAAGCGGACGGCAAGTGCACCACCGACCATATCTCGCCGGCCGGTCCGTGGCTGCGCTTCCGCGGCCACCTCGACAACATCAGTGACAATATGTTCATCGGCGCTAACAACGTCTTTGCCGACGGGCCGGGCAATGGCGTCAATGTGTTGACTGGCGATACCGAGGTGAATCTCTCGAAGATCGCCCGCCACTACAAGGCAGAAGGCTATGGCTGGATTTCGGTTGGTGATGAAAACTATGGCGAAGGCTCGAGCCGTGAGCATGCCGCCATGTGCCCGCGGCATCTTGGCGCCCGGGCCGTGATCGTGCGGAGTTTCGCGCGCATTCACGAGACCAACCTCAAAAAGCAGGGTGTCCTGCCTCTTTCTTTCGCGGACCCGTCAGACTATGAGAAGGTACGTGGCGACGACCGCGTCGCGGTCACCGGGTTGACCGCCTTGGCTCCGGGCGTACCCCTGACGGTGGTACTGACCCATGCCGACGGGACCGAGGACAGCTTCGAGGCGTGCCACACGATGTCTGACCAGCAGATCAGCTGGTTTCAGGCCGGTTCGGCACTCAACAAGATCGCCGCACTGAACCAGTGATGCGAATACGGTTTATTTCCATATGGGAGAAAGCGGTCACAGACAGGTAATAGAGCCCGGTACAGTGGCTCGATCCTTCGTTGTGATAGTGCTCTTCGCTACGGCGATGGCTTATGCCGCTGCCGGTGAGCCTGCGGCTGCGGTCGCTCAGCAACGCTTCACCATGTCGGTCCTTGCCGACGGCCCCGCCTTACACGGTGACCTTTCCGATCCGCTCTGGAAGCTCGGCGTTCATCTGCCGGCATTCGTGCTGTCAGACGGCAGTGCCGGGGGCAGCGAACCGGCGGTGAAGACCGAGGCGTACGTACTCTGCGATGCGGAATTCATCTACGTTGGTTTCATCTGTCACGAACCGCGAATCGGCGACATCACCATCAGCGAGGCCGGCCGGGACGGGCCCTTGTGGCGCGAGGATTGTGTCGAGCTGTATCTGGATCCCACGCGAGGCAGGAGCTGGGCCTATCACTGGATCGTCAACAGCAAGGGGGTTATCTGGGACGGCTTGCATGCCCCGGCGGGGCTGGACATGGACTTCAATGCCGATGCTCAGGCTGCGAGCAAAGTGTTTGAGGACCGCTGGACCGCTGAGTTCAAAGTGCCTTTCGCAGACATTGGCGGGGCACCCGTTCCGGGCGAGGTATGGGGGATCAATCTCATCCGATTACGACAAGCGGGCAAGCTGGAACCGTTCGCCTGGTCGCTGCAGGATGTCACTCACGCAGATCCCCAGGGGTTTGGCGAAGCTGTATTTGGTGCCCGGGAGACCCCGGTGCGCGTCTCTGTTCTCTCCCGCGGCGGCGCCTGTGCGGATCTCAACGAAAAAGGCGTAAACCGGTTTGTGGTGCAGATTGAAAATACCGGCGATGCAGCGTCGAAAATCACCTGCCACGTGTCTGTCATCGAGGCACCCCCGGATCTGGTGACCAGGGTTGTTCCCGCCGGCCGGACCGAGACGATCAGTGTTGACTACGAACTGCCCAAACAGAGCGAACTGCTGTTGAACTATCGCGTGCAGGTTGACGGCCGCGATGCGTACCACAGCGACTTCCTGGCGATCCAGCCGGCGCCCGAGAAAGAATCCTTTCGTTCCTGGGAGATACCCGACCCACTTTACGAAGAACTTCTCAGCGACGAGCCGCCGGGGTTGCGGAGCCAGGGGTCGATCATGTGGCAGCACATGCTGGACCTTGCGGAGAGTCGCCCGGCGGCTGTTCGTTTCGGTGCCCGCTACGTGGCTCAGGAGATGTTTCGCGACCACTCGTTGTCCAAATTTCGACTCATGGCGGGTGACTTCAAACGTCGACGCGGCAGTGATCATTGGCCCCTTTTGATTGTCCCCCACGCGCCGCTTAATGCGCCCGATGCGCCTTGGGTTCTGGATCCTCGCTCGCTCGACAATTACAGCAAATGGACCGCAGAAATCCTGGCACTGCCGGACACCTCTCACATCTGGGCTCTGTTCGCCGGTGACGAGCAGGGGGACCATGCTGCTGCCGATGGTGCGATGCTGATGAAGCGACCCGGCGATTATGCATACGTCCACGAGGCCGACAAGATGGTTAGAGCAGAATTCGGCGGCAACAAATTCGGCATCCCCAAAGGCAATATGAGTTACGATCCGAACCCTTATAAGTGGATTGCCTTCTATCGCTGGATCAATCACCGGATGGTGCAGCGGCAGAAGAGACTCTATGAGATGGTCCAGGACGCAGAGCCACGGATTGTCGTGACCACAGACAATCCCCCGGGCGGACTTTACGCCAACGAGTACAGCGAGCTCGGCCCCTACGCAGATGTGTTTACCCATCAGTTCGGCTATCCCGGAGGTGCCACCCACTGGCGCGCGGGAGTCGGTTGTCTGAGCAAAATTTTCGCTGACCTCACCGGCAAGGAATTCTGGCCTTGTATTCACATCGAAAATTTCAATTATCCAGATTCGACACCCGAGGAAACGGCCGAAGAACTCGGACAGATATTCCGCAATGGTGGTACCGGTTTCCATCTGTTCCAGACCCATATCGGCGGCCACCCCAAACTAGTCAAGGACACGCGCAACACTTATTTCGGTTCGCCGGGACGCTACCACACGATTCTCAACATCACCCGGCTGACGCAGACCATGCCAAAGCTGAAGTTTCCGGATTACGACCGCACTGGAATCTTTTACAATGACGACACGCTCGCGACACGGCCCCATGACGGTCCGCTGGATATGGTTGAAACCATCGAGGCCTGCTATACCATGCTCGGCCCTGTGGCGCGCGCATGGTTCAAGTTTTTCGATTGCCCGCAGGTCGTGAAGTGGCCGTCGTTGCGTGATCGTTTCGATGTCATCTACTTGCCACTGGCGAAATATCAACGCGTTGCGGTTGCAACCAAACTGCGGGCTTTCGCGGCAGAGGGTGGTTCGTTGGTTTGCGGCGACCCGCACGGGTTCGAGACCGATGTTCTTGGCAACGACATGCGCGCACTCCGCAAGACTATCTTCGGTGTCGACGTCGGCGAGTTGCTGGCGGTCAAGCAACTACTTCCGAAAGACGCCCGATGGGGTGAAGCGCTGACGCTCAGGGGGAAAGCCGCATATCGACTTAACCCCGGAACGGGGGTTGAAGTGCTGGCCACCTATGAGGACGGCTCGGCGGCGATCACCGCCAAGCGGAACGGAGTGGGCCGTGCGATCTTTTTCGGTTTTAATCCGTTTCTTCTGAAAGCAGTGCCGGATCCCCAGTGGCGCAACTTCTTTATCGCCTTCACCAAGAGCCTCGGTACGCCAGTCGATTTCGACATCTGGCGGTTTCGCTTCCCCGACAGTGTCGTGTGGAAAGAACCCGCGTTGCCCGGGGTCTGCGTCACCAACAATCGCGTGGTCTGGCGAGAGGAGAAACTGCGCTTTCAAAACAACGTGGACGTTAAGGGGTCTTACCTTTACTCCCTGCCACCGGATCGCTATGCGGACGTCGCAGCCGGTGACGATATTCTTTTCAGCGAAGGCCGTCTGACAGATCGCCGAAAGTCGATGCTGGCAAAAAAGACGGAAGCGAAACAGTATGTGCCCTATGAATTTCCCGACAGCCATTGGATGGTTAGTTGGGCCAGGCCGGATCCGGTTTCCGTAGTCTTTGACCTTCGGGAATCACGGCCATTGCTCCAGTTAGCTCTGTGGTTCCGCGACGCCATGCCGGCGGTAACCGTAGAAGGCAGTATTGGCGGCGAACAGTGGCATCCTCTGGGCATGGCGACTGGGCTCTCCTTGTCATCCGCGACCGGCGAAGTGTACTCGCGCCCGCCGCACCACGAAGTGACAGCCGGAAATGCAGGCGATGACGTGTACGACATGGTTATCCCGCTCGATGAGGATGTGTCGTGCCGATTCGTACGGGTAAACTTCGAGGCGCGGCAGCAAGATCAGAAGTTGAGCCTTGTCGAAATCGAAGTTTGGTCGGTGGAGTAGGGCGCAATATGAGCTCGGAGATTCCGCTGGGCGGCAGCCATCGCAATGCATCAATGGCTGATTTGGTATTATCGCGGTTCAACACCAGCCGCATCCTGATGACCTAAGCGTCGCATAATATGTCTTATGTATAGTTTCTGTCCCTGAAAACCATGTACAGCCGGATATGTACACTAAGGTCGATTAATTACTTTCGTTCGCTGCGCGAGAACATCTTCCTCGTCAGCCTGTGCATAACCTGTGCATAACTGACACCGACACTTGCCTTTGACCGAATCCCGTCCTACCATACACGGTCCGATCTGCTGCCCCCCCGTACCTAACCGGTCACACGCCAACGATCACTGTCGAACCCGATCGCAACCATGAAGATCCTCAATATCGGACTGCACGGCGTTGCCGGACATCAAATCTTCGACCACATCCCGCAGTTGCAGCGGGTCAGGATCACTGATGTCGCTGGCGTCTCCAAGTCAGAATACGCCGTTCTCAAATCCGACTTTCCCGACGTCTTTGCCAACACGACCTGGCATCCGGAGCTCGAGAGCATGCTCGATCAGGGGGCTGCCACGCTTATCAGTTTTTGCAGCAGCCGGCGCGATGGCCAGTGTGCGGAAGCGATTTGCGCGCTCGAGGCTGGTTGTCATGTGCTGCTCGAGAAACCGATGGCTACTTCGCTCGAGGACCTCAGCAGGCTTCACATGGCCTGGAAACGGGCCGGCACCGAGTTGCGGACGATGACCACGATGATCTATGAACCGTGCTTCTCCGGCATGAAGGCAATCGTTGAAAGTGGTGCCGTAGGGGAGGTTGTGCAGTGTTACGGCATGAAATCCTATCCGTTTTACGACTGGCGCCCACAGGATCGAGGTATCGACGGCGGCATCATTCAGTCGATGATTCACGCGGTCAGCTTCATCCGGTATGTAACTGGTCTCGAGTTCACTGAAGTGTTCATGCAAGACACCGGCCAGGGCAATCCCCAGGACGGCGATCTGCAGATCGCCGCCAATCTCACTGGTCGACTCAGCAACGGTGCCCTCGCCTCCATTGTCTGCAATTACTGCAATCCACCGGGCATCGGCTTCTGGGGCAACGAGCAGTTGCGCGTGCATGGCACTGGCGGCATGATTGAATTGACCGATGGGTTGACCCGCCGATCGTTGGTATGTGCCGATGCAGCACCGGGAACTTTTCCGGACATCGCGCCGGAAACTTCATATCCGCAGGATCTGGTTGATTGCATTTTGGATGGCACTCCGACATTACTTACCGGGGCCGACAGTTTTCTCAACACCGAAGTCGTGCTCTGCGCCGCTCGAAGCGCGGCGATCGAACAACCTGTCAAGATCTCTGCGATCGTCAACAAAAATTAATAACCTGTGAATAAGTCAGTGATAATCTGTGGATAAATTGTTAACGCCGTTCAATAGTGTGCGGCACGTCGATGCGCATCCCCGAATCTCTCACATGGAGCAGAAAATTTTATGAAGTGTTTCACCGTTGACGGTTCGGGCCTCGATGGCCTCAAGCTCAGCGACCGCCCTGCCCCACTGCCTGGGCGCGGCGAAGTACTCGTTGATGTTCGTGCGGTTTCGCTCAATTTCCGCGACCTCATGGTAGCAAAAGGCCAGTACGGTCCAGCCGGTGACGATCCGATCATCGCTGCTTCGGACATGGCTGGTGTGGTGGCGGCAGTTGGCGACGGCGTGACGACGCTGGTGCCAGGGGATCGGGTTGTGAACTCTCCGTTTCGCTTCTGGCCAGCCGGGCAACTGGAACCCGAGTGGACCCGAACATTCGTCGGCGGTGCCGGCGTCGATGGCGTTCTCGCGGAGCAAATCGCTTATCCGGATCACGCCCTGCTGCCGGTGCCGGCGAATTATTCTTTCGCCGAGGCCTCGACATTGACAATCGCCGGATTGACTGCGTGGTCTGGACTGATCACTCACGGGCGAGCACGAACCGGTGAGTGGGTGTTGCTGCACGGCACTGGCGGCGTATCGATATTTGCGGCTCAACTGGCGCAGGCGTTCGGCATTCACGCGATTGTCACGACAGCCAGCGCGGAGAAGGCAGCGATCGTCAAGGAGAGCTACGGCGTTGCTCACACGGTCAATTATCGGGACGACGACTGGCCGGAACAGGTGAAGGCGCTCACTGGCGGCGGCGTCAATGTGGTGCTCGACGTTGCCGGTGGAAAAACCTTTGCCAATTCGCTGCAGGCCTGCGCCTCGGATGCTCGTATTCTTTTGATCGGCGTGCTCGATGGCGTTGAGGCGACGATCGACACCGTTGGAATCATCATGCGACGTTTGTCGGTGCAGGGTATCATGATGGAATCGATGCAGGAATTTCGCAACTTCGTTCGCGCCTGCGAAACTCTCGACCTGCGCCCCTGTATCAACCGGAAGTTCGGTTTCCTCGAATCACCAACGGCCTATCGCTATTTGGAATCCCAGAAGCACATTGGTAAAGTCGTGATTGAACTGGACTGATAGTTGGAAGAGGCGTTCGCACACTGAAATACTTTTAGCCACCATCCAAAATCCCACACCCCCCCTCCCCTCCTCCGCCCCATGCGATATCTTGCCGTTCTACTGTGCCTGACGATCGTCAACTCCTGCCTCGCGGCCGATGCGACCATCTATGTCCAGGGCAAGTCACATGCCGGTAACCCGACGGTTTTTGTGACTCCGGTCAGGGAAGGTCGAGAACTAAACGACCTGCTGCAATCGACCTTGGCATACTCCGACTGGTTTCGCCCGCTGCGGAAAAAGGACGCAGCTGATTACGTGCTGACCTTTTCCGTTTCCGACGATGGCGATTCGCATCACCTGCAGTTGACCGACAAGTCTGGAACCGAAATTGTCTCTCTGGAGACGCCGGTCTCTTTAGGCAGCACCGCCACACAGGTCTACGACTCGATCGATAAGCTGCTCCAGGCCGTGTTTCAGACACCGGGCCTTTGCGGGGCGCGGTTGGCATATGTCAAGGAACTGGACGGCGTTAAGGAGATCTACACGGCTGACTTCAACGGTGCCAACCCGAAGCCACTGACTACCAACGGCAGTCTCTCGGTCGAACCGCACTGGGGCGGTGACCGGCGCTATCTGCTTTACACTCTCTACCGGCGGTTCAATACCGATATTGTCCTCGTCGACCTGGCAATGAACCGGCGGCGCCGATTGACACAGTCGATCGGGCTGAATGCGGGTGCTGCGTTGTCCAACAGCGGCGATCGTGTCGCCATGACTCTGAGTCGTGGCCGCAACGTCGACCTTTACGTCATGAACCTACCCAAGGATAGGCCGCGACAACTGACCATGACCGACGGGCTCGAAGCGGCACCATGCTGGTCTCCGGATGACAGTGAGCTGTGTTTTGTTTCGGATCGCCAGGGCCGACCCCGACTGTATCTCATGCCGGCGGCGGGCGGTACGCCGCAACGTCTGCTTGTGGATCCGAGCGAATGTGTATCGCCCAGTTGGTCTGTGGTTTCAAATAAGATCTGTTTCGCGATGCGGCAGGGGCGCCGTTATGTCATCGCTATGGTCGAGATGTCCAGCGACAGGTTGCCGAAAGACAACTTCAAGGTGCTCGTTGACAAGTCGGGAGACTGGGAATCGCCGTCCTGGGCCCCGGATGGCCGGCACATAGTTTGTTCTCGGACCACGAACCGGGGCGGTAAGGCCCTGTACATGGTCGATTCTCTTTTCGGGACAGTGTTTCCCCTACAGAACTTTACTGGTAGCGACGCCTCGCCTACATACTCTCCCCTTCCCTGATTACGGCACCGACGCGATCTTGTAAACGCTTAGGGTTTTGTTACATTCATAGACTCAGACAGGAGGTAACGACAATGGCTGCAAGTACGCTTTTGGACGACTGCGAAGAGAAAATGATGGCAGCGATGGAGGCTCTTGAAGAGGCTTTTGCAGGATTCCGCACCGGCAAGGCTTCCACTTCTCTGGTTGATAATATTTCGGTTGAATGCTACGGCTCGGTCTCTCGCGTCAAGGAGATCGCCGGTGTCACGACACCGGAGCCACGGCTGATCGTCATCCAGCCCTGGGACAAGAGCGTGATTGGCGAGATCGAGAAGGCGATCCAATTGTCGAACATCGGCATCTCGCCGGTGAACGATGGCCGTGTCATCCGCCTGCCAATTCCTGAGCTCAGCGAAGAGCGGCGTCAGGATTTGGCCAAGCAGGTAAAAACGCGGGCGGAGGAAAGCAAGGTGGAGGTGCGCAACCATCGGCGTGAGGCCAACGACGACGTAAAAAATGCCAGGAAGGCATCAGAGATCAGCGAGGACGGCATGCACGATCTGCTGGAGGCTATCCAGAAGCTCACAGACGACTACATCACGCAGATCGATAACGAGGCCAAAGCCAAGGAAGTCGATATCCTGACGGTGTAAGCGCCTCTGCGGCGGTGACAGTCTGGCAATTCCGGGGGCTTTGCTGCTGCTTGCCTCGTGCGCTCGGCGAGCAATGCGCCGCCGTCAATAAAACAGACCGGCGTTTCTACAAAAGATGCCCGAGCCGGTCTCGTTTCGTCTGCAGATAGAACTCGTTTTGTGCCTTTGCAGGTATGATCAACGGAATGCGCTCGGTTATCTTCACCCCACACTCGGTCAGGCCAGCCATCTTCTTTGGATTATTCGTCAGCAGACGAATGCTGTGCACCTGCAGGGCGGCAACAATTTCGGCTGCTGCCGTATATACCCGGGGATCGGCTGGAAAACCGAGATGTTCATTGGCGTCGACAGTATCGAAACCCCGATCTTGCAGTCGGTAAGCTTTAATCTTGTTGACCAGCCCGATTCCGCGCCCTTCCTGTCGCAGGTAAATCAGTAGGCCGGTGCCCTCCTCCACGATTGCGTGCATCGCCTTGTTCAACTGGTCGCCGCAGTCGCAACGGGCCGAATGAAAGACATCCCCGGTAAGGCATTCGCTATGGACGCGAGTCAGTACATTTTTGCCACCAGCGACGTTGCCGAGGGTCAGTGCAACGTGTTCGCTCCCACACGTGTCGACGAAGCAGTGTAAGTCGAAATCCTGATCGGAGTAATGACTTGGCATCTTAACCTGCCCGGCAAATCGCAGGGGCTCGGTATCGATCAAGTTATCCAGTGGTGTTGCCATAAACGCAAAACGCTCCAGTAGATTCAGGCATCTTCGGGAGCGTCAGAGTCCGCCGCAGCAACAGCCGGCAGACCGGGATGAAGACCAGCAGTATCGGCGACACATACAGGAATGTACCGACGACACGACATATAAAAGCCGGTCCAGTGTCTTCTCCCATCCAGACTGTCACTGTCGGTGATGGAATTTCACCATCTCAATCCTGCAACTGCAGGATTCACGGACTTTCACCGCCGATCGGGAATTTCACCCTGCCCCGAAGACACCGAGTTTGTATGTCATTTACTTAAGATAAACCAAAAAACCACAGCGTCAATCTCCCAGAGTAGTGGAAAGGGTCCGATTCGGTAGGAAGGCCCTGCCTGTCCTCACATCTGTGTACTTGGACGCAGGGCGAAGCCGCCGTCGGCGCCAACCAGTGAACCGACGATGTAACTCGACTCGTCACTGCACAGGAATTCGATTACCCCAGCGATTTCATCGGCTTCGGCGGAACGCTTGATTGGAATGAGCGTCTGCGAGATTTCATGCTGCTCAGTTTCGGTCGTGAACGCCCGCTCGCCTGGTGTTACGGTCCAACCGATATCCACCGCATTAACGCGAATGCCGTCGTCGATCAATGGCAGGGCAACGCCGCGCATGAGATGATTTAGCGCCGCTTTCGAAACGTCGTAGGCAAAGGCATCTGGAAAGACGAAGGTGCCGTGCGGCGACGAAGAGATAACGATGCGGCCGTTGACGCCAGCCTCACTCATGACACGACCGGCTTGCTGGATTAGGTTGAAATTGCCCAGAACATTCACTTCCAGACTTCGCTGCAGCAGTGAAAGCTCGGTCTCCACGAATGGCACTTTGGTGCTGTAGGCGGCGTTGCAGATGAGCATGTCCAGCGGACCGTCCGCATGAACTTTTTTCAACAACGTCGCCACCTGTTCCGGGTCGCCGATGTCTGCCTGCAACAGTTCAGCACTGTGCCCGAGTGCCTGCAGTTCGGCCAGTGCTTCCTCCGCGTCGGCCTGGCTGGACGCGTAATTGAGGTATACATGCGCACCTCGCCCTGCCAGTCGCAATGCGGTCGCTTTGCCGATCCCCTTGGTGCCGCCGGTAATCAGTGCTCGTTGGCCGTTGAATTTTTCGTTGTTGGACATCTCAGTGCACAATTCGACGTTCACGCTCCGTTTTGCAGCGTTTTAGTGACGATTTCAAAAACATCCTTCGATAACCCCGGTCGCGCCAGGATACGTTCGAGTTCCGGTCTCATCAAACCTTTGCGGCCCGCATCCAACCTCGCGTACTTGCGATAGCATTCCGCCAGCGACGCCGCCATGCTGGGGTTGTAACTGTCGATGTCAATGATTTTGCCGGCCAGAAAACGGTAACCTTCGCCGGTGACATGATGGAATTGTGTCAGGTTCCGACCGAACGCACCGAACAATGCCCGGATCTTGTTCGGGTTGAGCGGATCGAAGACATTGTCATTCTCGAGGGCCTGCACGACAGTGAGAGTATCGGGCAATGGCGCAGCGGCCTGGGTTGCGAGCCACTTATTCATGACCAATCCCTCTGCGTGCCAACGTGCACGGAATGCTTTGAGCACCATTGATCGTTCGGCGCAGGCAACCTGACTGAGGGCGCGCAGCGCGCCGAGTTCGTCGGTCATGTTTTCGGCGTGCTCGAACTGCGATGTTGCAGTCTCTATGTGCGTTGAAGATTCAACACGCGTGAGGTATGCGAGCAGTGTGTTCTTGAGGGCGCGTCGCCCCATTGCCTCCGGATCGAGCGTGTAGGAGCCTTCGACGCCGTGCAGAGATCGGTAAAACGCCGTCATCTTCGATTCTTGTCGTTCGGCGATGGCCATGGACAAGGCCTGCCTCGCGGCGTGCGCGCTGTCGAAATCACAGACGGCCATACGCTCGACCAGCGTTGTGACGCTCGGCAGCACCAGCGCTTCGGCAACAAATGCCGGATCCTGCTTGCCGTAATCGAGCAGTCGCCCGAAAGCATCTGTAATGTCTTCCGCTACCGCTGTTGCATGCAATGCGCCGCTGGCGATTAGTCGCTCCAATTCTACGACAGCCAGGCGCTGGCCGGCCTCGTAGCGATTGAATGGATCGTTATCGTGTGCCAGCAGAAATGAGAGGTCATCCCGGCTGTAATCGAAGTTCACGTGTACGGGCGCCGAGAATTCCCGGAAGAGTGATGGCACTGGACGCTCCGGGACGTTGTCAAAGGTGAATGACTGTTCGGTCCCGGTGATCTCCACCATGTCCGACGCCGTGGTTGCACCAACGAGCGTAGCCTTGAGATCATTGCCATCGGAGCCGAGCAGTCCGAACGCCATTGGCATATGGAACGGTGCGGCCGGCTTATTGCCCGTGGGTTGGCAGTGCTGGCGCACAGTCAGACAGCAGCTTTGCGATTCGGCGTTCCAGTCCATGGTGATTTCACAGGTCGGCGTACCGCTTTGGTGATACCAGCGTTGAAACAGCGACAGATCGACATCGGACGCATCGGCCATCGCTGCGACGAAATTCTCAGTAGTCACGGCCTGGCCATCGTGTCTTTCAAAATAAAGGTCCATCCCGCGTCGGAAGGCGTCATTGCCGATCAGCGTATGGATCATGCGAATGACTTCCGCGCCTTTGTTGTAAACGGTCGCGGTATAGAAATTGTTGATCTCGATATAGGACGCCGGCTTGATCGGGTGCGAGGTCGGGCCGCTGTCCTCCGCGAACTGGACTTCGCGGAGGATGCGGACGTCGCCGATCCGCTTGACGGCGCGTGACGACATATCCGAGGAGAACTCCTGGTCGCGAAAGACGGTGAGTCCTTCCTTGAGTGTCAGTTGAAACCAGTCGCGGCAGGTGACGCGGTTGCCGGTCCAGTTGTGGAAGTACTCGTGTGCAATAACCCGTTCAACCCCCTGGTAATCGGCATCGGTTGCCGTCTTCGGATCAGCCAGGACATATTGTGAGTTAAAAATGTTGAGACCCTTGTTCTCCATGGCCCCGGCATTGAAAGTGTCGACTGCGACGACCATGTAGATATCCAGATCGTATTCCAGACCAAAACGCTGCTCATCCCATACCATCGCACCTTTTAGTGACTCGATCGCATGGCCACAGCGTGGTTCGTTGCCTTTGTCGACAAAAAAACGAATGGCGATCTCGCGACCGGACAGAGTGGTGAAAGTATCTTCGACCACCCCCAGGTCTCCGGCTACCAGCGCGAAGAGATAACAGGGTTTGGCGAACGGGTCGTGCCACTTCACCATGTGGCGGCCATTCTCGAGTGTGCGTGTTTCCACCTCGTTGCCGTTCGCCAGCAGAACGGGATATCGCTCACGGGCTGCTTCGATCGACGTGGTGTAAACGCTCATCACATCCGAGCGGTCGGGAAAATAGGTGATATGGCGAAAGCCTTCAGGTTCGTTCTGGGTGCAAAGGATGTCGCCGGACTGGTACAAGCCTTCGAGTGCGGTGTTTTCGTACGGCTTGATTTCGGTCTCAATCTGGAGACTGAACTGGCGCGGAACATCGGAGATCACCAGCTTGTCTCGACTCAGCATGTAGTCACCAGCCATCAGGGCAACGCCATCTATATACAGCGACACCAGGTGGAGATCTTCGCCGTCGAGTTCGAGCGGACGCGCCGGTTCGCCCTCCGGGTAGTTGGCGGTTACCGCGAGGACGGAGCGCACACGGGTGACGTCGGGGTAGATAGCAAAATCCAGTTCAACCCGCGGCACCAGATAATCCGGTGGACGATAATCTTTGAGGCAGATCGATTGCGGCGGGGTTTGCTTCATCAGTTCCCGGTGGTTTGCCTGCGGTGCCCGCACGGAACTCGCGGTGGGCGGCTTTTACGATACGGCGTCGGTGCGACAAAAAAAAGCGCCCACAACCCGAATCCTGTAGCTGGGAACGGATTCGGAATTGTGAGCACGGGTGCTATTTGCCTGCCCGTTGAGGGCAAGGAAGCATTACAGCCGGCAGCAACACGACTAAGCAGATTGATAGTTGCCGACCGACTGGTCAAAAATGCGCCGGACTTCGACGACTTTGCCAAGGATCCGGACGTCCTCGCCATCCGATACGATCGGTTCGAAGGCTGGGTTCTCGGCGTGCAGTTCAACCCGGTCATTGTTGCGCCGCAATGTCTTCACAGTGGCTTCGCCATCCACCAATGCGACGACAATGTTGCCGCTGTTGGCCGTGTCTTGTTGGTGGACTACCACGAGGTCTCCCGGCAGGATGCCCACGCCGATCATACTCATACCTTTGACCCGCAACGCGAAGCAGTGGTCCGCATCCTTTGAACAGATGGGCAGATATCCATCGAGATCCTGTACTGCGGTGGTAAGCGAACCGGCTTGCACTTGGCCGAGGATCGGCACCATGCTGGCTTGCGAGGTTTCGTTGGGGAGACGATAGCTGCGCGACTTGCCGGATTGTTTGGTCAGGCGATTTTCATTGACCAGCGCCTCGAGGTGCTCACGGGCCGTTTGGATCGAGCGAAAACCGCAGGCGTCCTGCACCTCACGGATCGTCGGTGGCTCACCCGCCTGCAACCGTGCCTGCACAAAGCGGAATACCCGCTCTCTCGAATGCCCTGTCGGTCCGCGTTTCATCTGCGCTCCGGGTCATGGTTAATCGTGATACGACGATGCCACAATAGCACACAAATATATGGAATCAATGAAGTATGGGTAATTTTGTTTACTTTTTTTTACAGGCCCAGCGAACGCCGGTGCCACTTCCTCTGAATCGGTCCCGGGAGGGCGTTGCCAGGCGTTATCCGCGTGGGCGTCGGCGGTAGCTCACGATCACCGACACCAGGACGCCCAACGCGAAACCGATGGCCGTCGTCGTGGCCAGCAGCACCGCACCCGGCAGATAGACCTTTTTCCAGAAAAAATGGATTTCCATTTGTTCGGTATTCTGCCACACGACAAAGCCCACCATAATCGCCAGCACGAGGATGGCGATCGGCTTGAAGTATTTCAGAGGATTACTCGTTTGCTTGACTGGGGTTTCCTGCTGTTCGCTCTGTTCGCTCTGTTCGTTCTCTTCCAATGATAGTCTCCGGTTGAAACGTTCATTCCATCATTGCACCGGGGCAATAGTATCCGCATCGAGCCCGGTTATCTCGTTAATCCGCATATTCGCGCCCATTTTATTACCGGCGCATATAAAAGTATCCCCTCCCTGGTTCCGGATGCACAAGCGCACTGGTGTCCCTCATCTTGCCGGGCGATGCTTAAACGCCGGCCCGCCCTTCATGGGCGGCCGTGCTTACTTCAATCCGTCGACTGCTCCGATCGCCGTGTTCAAAACGGCACCGAGAACTTTGGCGCCGGCATTCACGGGTGAAGCCGTATTGATATTCACCAGTTCCATGGGTGGCAGCTCGACCGTCACCTTCCGGCCCAGCAAGATTTTTGCGCTCAAAGAGATTTTGCCGTTTTTCAAGACGACTGACTTGATGTTTGTTTTTTTGGCAAATTCGTCCTGCTTGTCTTCCCGCGCCGGCAAGAAACTCTCAATATTCTTCCGGATCCTCGTCAGGTTGCTGTTGCCGAACCCGACTTCATAGGTGATTTCCGGACTGTCTATATAGATCTCCTCGATCACGATCGTGTCGGTCTTCAGGCTGGCGACGTCGAGCCTGAAGCGTACCGCCGGCAATGCCAGGGCGTGATCGGTCTGGTACCCTTCAGGGTTGCCGATGACCAGGTTATTTATCTTAACGCTGCCGGTGAACGGCGAAACCTCCACGGACTCCACGGTGATTGATGTTTGCGTTATCTCCGGACCGAACTTTTCGATACCTGCCTTGATCACCGGGCCCAGCGACAAATACAACCACGCCACCCCCCCGGCGGCCACCAGCGACAGCACCATGATAACGATGATAATGCGTTTCATTTTTTTCATGGTCTCGTGGCTGGGCTATGCAGAAGGTTCGGGTGCGGAGTCGCTTATTTTCAACGAGAAAGAACTAACTGAGTTCGTCGTTTACTGCCTGTCAATCACCATCCCCGCCCTGACGCTTCTGTAGCGCCGCGCGGGCGGCGGTATATGACGGGTCGAGTTCGAGAGCCCGGCGGTAGGAAAAAATGGCTTTTTCTTTGTCCTGACAGTCACCGAGGATTTTCCAGGCACGGAAATTGCCGGCATCCAGTTCTATTGCACGCAACAGTTCCCGAGTTGCCTGTTGCTTGTCGCCCAGGTCCAGCAGGACGCGACCGTAGTTGGCGCGCATGACACCATTGTCCGGCGCCTTCTCGAGGCCCTGTTCAAGCGTCTCCCGGGCTGCGTCGAGTCTGCCTTTGTCGACGTAGGTGAGTGCCAGGTTGTTGTAGATGAGAGGGGTGTCGGGTGCATACTCCAGGGCCTCCTCCCAAAGCAGTTCGCTGTCGGACCACACCAGCAGCTGTAGATGCGCCTGAAAGGCGACAAAAAACAGCCAGAGAAAGCATCCGATTCGCAGCCGCCGCCGCTGCCGCAGTAAAGCGCCGAGCGCCAGGCCGATGCCGATCATTGCCATGTAGCCATAGCGGTCGGCAGTAATGAAATCCCGGCCACCGATGACAATCATGCCGGCCGGCGCGAGTGCGACAGTCGCAAGGGCGAGGCCTGCCAGTGTGCGTTTTTCGCCTGTTTTCAACAAGGCAGTGAGGATGACAGCAGCAACGATGACAAACAGCAGGCCACCGGCAATCACCACGCCGGAGTCCGCCACCGCCGGCCATCCATAGATCGGCGAAACGTGACCGCCGGCCAGTCGCGCCAGCCAGCCCAACCCGACCCATGGCACGCACAATAGCCGAAACAGCATGCTGTGAGCTGCGTTCATGTGCGGTTCGCCCGGCATCACGAGACTGACCCCGACGATTGCCAGCGCCAGCAAATACAACTCGATCCTGCCGGTCAGCTGCCGACGCGTCAAATGCCCCTGGCGCCACCAGTCAAAAATCAACAGCAGCAACGGGAGCACGACCATCGAGGGTTTGGCCAGCATCGCGAGCGCCGCCGTTGCGAACACCGCAATCCGTCGCCATGCAGACTTGTCACAATCAGCCGCCGGTCTCAAGTGCAGCAGAATCGCGGACAGCCCGAACAGAGCCGACAATAGATCTTTGCGGCCCACGGCCCACGCGACAGGCTCTACCTGCACCGGATGCAAGGCAAAGATCAGTGTGGCCAGGACGGTGCCCGCAACCGCCAGGCCGAGGCGACGGCAGAGCATCAGAACCAGGGCTGTATTGGCGGTGTGCAGGAGCACATTGACAGCATGGACGCCGGCGGCGGTGCGTTGAAACAACAGTTCGTCCGCGAGATAACTGCAGTACGTAATTGGGATGTAGAGCATCTCATGGGGCACGCCACCGGGGGTCCAGAGAGCCACAAAATTCTCGAACGTCCATGTCAGGCGAGGGTTATTGACGATGGCCTGCAGGTCGTCCCAGTTGGTGAACGGATATCCCACCGTCCGTCCGAACATCAGCACTGGGGCCGCTACGAGAAGCAGAACCAGCCAGGGTCGCAAAGTATCGTGAGTGTCAGCGGACTCTGTCATGCAGCTTTTCAGGCCGTGTATGGGAGTGGTCCAGTGCCAATGGAAGTTTTCTTTCAATCACCCGATACAGTACCACAAACGGCATTGGTATGGTAGAATAACCATCATGAAAACTCTGTTGCTCAATCCAACTGCCGGCATTGCCGGTGACATGCTTGCCGCTGCCCTGCTCGATGCGGGAGCCGATACGCCGGAATTCCATGAGCAACTCGCGCGGATCGATATGCCGTGCGAAAGCTGGCAGGCAAGTGTCGAAGAAACCGTTCGCCACGGCATCCGCGCCAAGCACTTCCAGGTCACCGTCAACGGCGATACGGTGACGCCGGACACCGACCATCATCATGACCACCATCACCAGAGTGGGCGGCATCTCGGAGATATCCTCGACATCATCAATGCAGCACCGATTGCGGAGTCTGTAAAAGTACGCGCCTGCGGTGTCTTCAATCGTTTGGCGGCAGCCGAGGGCACAGTCCACAACTGTGCGCCGGCCAAGGTGCACTTCCACGAGGTCGGTGCGGTCGATGCGATCGTCGATATTGTCGCGGTCTCTCTGGCGATGGAATTTCTCAGTATCGAGCAGGTGATCTGCGCGCCGGTAGCCGTGGGCTCCGGTACCGTTGAATGCAGTCATGGCGTCATGCCTGTTCCGGCACCAGCCGTGGCCGAGCTCCTGCGCAATGTCCCCACCGTTTTCGGAACTGCCCCCTGCGAGCTTACGACACCGACTGGCGCAGCGCTGCTGACGGAACTATGCCGAGACTTTTCCGGCCGCCACGCCGGACGGATCATCAGTACCGGCTATGGCGCCGGCACTCGCGAACTGGAGATGCAAGCCAATGTCTTGCAGGCGATCGTCTGCAAGGGCGACGATCTGGGCAAGGCGGATATAGCCGTGGTCGAATGCAATATCGACGACATGCCCGGCGAGTGGTTCTCCCATGTCGGCCCGAGCTTGTTCGATGCCGGCGCCCTGGACGTCGCGATGATCCCGTGCACCATGAAGAAAGGGCGGCCCGGCACAATCCTGCAGGTCATGACAACAAATGAACGCCGGCCAGCATTGATTGATCTGTTGCTGCGCGAGACGACCACATTCGGCGTGCGCTGGCACACGGCCCAACGCCACGTGTTGGAGCGAAAAATCATCAAGGTGGATACCACGTTTGGAGTTGTCAGTGTAAAGTTAGGGTTTTCACCGGACTCAGGCGCTCTGGTTCGAGTTGCGCCGGAATACGAAAGCTGCTGTCTTGCAGCCAGGGAGAACGACAGCCCATTGGCTGTTGTCTATGAAGCTGCCGCTGCTGCAGCGCGGCGGTCGGCAGATTCACAACATATGGATTCGACATGATGAACACAGAGATTAGCGAAATCCACGGTCGGGAAATTCTGGACTCCCGCGGCAATCCGACCATCGAAGTTGAGGTGGAACTGGAGAGTGGCGCCACGGGTATGGCGGCGGTTCCCTCCGGTGCCTCGACGGGGGACAACGAAGCACTTGAGCTGCGTGATGGCGACAAGAACCGATACCGGGGCAAAGGCGTGCTCAAGGCAGTCGATAATGTCAACGACCGGATTGCTCCGCGCCTGCTCGGTTACGACGCCACCGATCAGATCGGAATCGATCGCCTGATGATCGAACTCGACGGGACCGAAAATAAGGCAGAGCTCGGCGCCAACGCTATTCTCGGCGTTTCTCTGGCCGTTTCCCACGCCGCTGCCGAGTCGTTGGGGCTGCCGCTTTACCGCTATATCGGCGGCAGTAATGCCAACGTTTTGCCGGTGCCGATGATGAATATCATCAACGGCGGGGCTCACTCCGATGCACCTATCGACTTCCAGGAGTTCATGGTGCGTCCGATCGGCGCCCCCACCTTCCGCGAAGGCCTTCGCATGGGTGCCGAAGTTTTTCACGCGCTCAAGGACGTGCTGCACGGCCGTGGCCTCAGCACTGCGGTCGGTGACGAAGGCGGTTTTGCACCCGCACTTGATGGTGTCGAGGACGCCATTGAGGTGATCTTAACCGCCATCCGAGATGCCGGCTACAAGCCGGGGCTGAAGGCCCAGGGCGGTGATGTCTCGATCGCCCTTGATGTCGCCTCTTCGGAGTTCTACGAAAACGGCGAGTACGTTTTTTCCAAGGCTGCCAAGGGGGGGGAACCGATGCGGAAGAGCCCTGAAGCAATGGCCGACTATCTGGCCGAACTGGTCAACAACTACCCGATCGACTCTATCGAGGACGGCATGGATCAGGGCGACTGGGACGGGTGGCGACTGCTCACGGAGAATGTCGGCGACCGCTGCCAGCTCGTCGGCGACGATCTCTTCGTCACCAACGTGAAGTATCTGCAGCGGGGGATCGATGAGAAGTGCGGTAATTCGATCCTCATCAAGGTCAACCAGATCGGTACGCTCTCGGAAACCCTGGACGCCATCGAAATGGCGCACAAGGCAGGATTCACAGCGGTCATCTCCCATCGCTCCGGCGAAACCGAAGACAGTACGATTGCGGACATTGCCGTGGCAACCAACGCCGGCCAGATAAAGACCGGCTCGCTCAGCCGCAGCGACCGCATTGCCAAGTACAACCGGCTACTACGCATTGAGGGCGCATTACTCGGCGATTCTCGGTACGGCCAGCGGTGAGGAATACAGAAGATTCATGGACGACAGCAATCAACCGGACTGGAAGAACAGCGAACAGTGGAACGAGTTCCAGTGGGAACAGGCGCTCAAGTACAGCGATCATTCTGCCGCCCGATATTTTCGCATGCTCGACCGATTTGGTGATCTTCCCGATGCCGAGGAACTGATTGCTGCCAGTCTGGGGGACGTCGGTTTTTTCGAATTCGACGACGAATTCGGCGACGAGTGGACTGAGGAGGACGAGTTCGGCGACGATGCCGAAACCGAAGCCGATGAAGACGGACGCGATCCAATTGTCCCTGGTGACGCGATGTTTTTCGAGACCAGTCTTTTGTACAAGCGCGCCCGCCAGATTTCCCTCGGTTGGTGCAATATAGAAGCCTCGGTGCTGGCCAAGGAAGATCATATGTGGGGCCTGATCATTCTGCTGCACCTGGGGCGCCTGCTTTCTTACTTGGCGCTGAGCATCGGCGACGGCACGTTCGATCGCGCTGCTGCCAACATCGCTTTCGGGAAGCGTTCGCTGTCGCAGATCAATAACATTCTGGGCGAACTCCAGACAAAATCCCAGGAAAGCCCGAAGTACGCCGGCATGTTCAAGCTCGTCAGTGAACACTTGCTGGAAACCCACGATATGCTCGTCGAACATAACGAGGAATGCCGTCGTCACAACAAAGGCGACGAAGTAGCCTAAGTTGTGTTTGTGAATTTTTTTCTTGCTGAACACTGGACGCAGTCTATATGTCAGCTTACATCATCGACACAGGCCTGATCACGCCGTTGGGCATCGGTGTGGAGACGACGCATGACGCCATGCTGGCCGGGGCGTGCGCCGTCCGCGAACTGACGCGTTTCGATACCGGTGAACTTGAACAGGTGTGCGGCGGGCAGCTTGCCGAAGACGACGAAGAGTTCCTGTACAGCTGTAACCAGGGGGACGAGGATATAACCTTGTCGATGATCCTGCATGTTGCGGGACAAGTGCTTGACGGCTTAGACGACGGCCCCACCCCCGCTCTCGTACTCGCCACCAATTTCGGACTCATGGAGACGCTCGAATGGTGCTGGCGTGAACGCCATGACACCGGCTGCTTGGATTCCGTCAGCTTCCGAGTGCAGCAGGACGTCGTGGAAACCATCGTCCAACGACTGGAACTTGATCGGCCTGCTGCACAGATATCGTTTTCCTGCGCCTCCGGTGCGGCTGCTGCCGGAATCGGGCTCGATTGGCTGCGTAACGGCCGCGCCGAAAGGGTACTCGTTGTCGCTTACGATACTTTGACACAGTTTTGCTGGTCAGGGCTGGCGAATATGCGGACGATCAGCACCGACAGGGTCTGCCCGTTTGACAGCGCTCGGAGCGGTACAATCTTCAGTGACGGCGCCGCTGCCGTTCTGTTCTCAAACCGGCCGGAAGATGCGGCCTCCGCAATTGGCGTACTGCATGGCACCGCCACCAACAACAATGCTTTCCACCTAACCGCCCCGGCCAAGGAGGGCGACGGTTCGCGCCGTGTCATGGCTGCAGCTCTGCAGGATGCCGGTCTGACTGCTGTCGACATCGGCCTGGTCTCTGCCCACGCGACTTCCACTGTGGCCAATGACGTGACTGAAAGCGCTGCCATCAATGCGGTGCTGGGCGAGCATGCAGCGGATGTTCCGGTAGCAGCGTTCAAGTCGAACCTTGGTCACCTGTTCGGCGCCGCCTCTCTCGCGGAAATGATCCTGGCCCTCCACAGTGTCCGGGTCGGCAGGGTGCCGGCAATTCTCAACTTAGAGAATCAGGATGAAGCCTGCAATGTCAACGCCGTCCGCCAGACCGCGACGATTGGTCCCGATACACTTGCCCTGATCAATTCCGCCGGGATTGGCGGTAACAACGCGGCCGCGATTGTCAGTGGCCGGACCGGGCAACTGCCTCTTATACCGGTGCGCAGCGGCCGGGTGCGGTTGGTTTCAGCAGGTTGGGTCTTGGCCGGCAGTGTAGGTGCGGACACTGCACTGTCGGCGGATGGGGGATGGATGAAAGGCAACGGGCTGGACGACTACAAGCCCCAACTCGAATCCGTCAAGGGCTATCTCGACCCGGCTTGCCGCTATGCCCTTGGGGCTGCACAACTTTGCTTGAGTAATGCCGCAACGGTCAAGCCGGCTTCGGAGTCCTTCGGCATTGTCGCGGCTACCGAGTACGGCGCGCCCCAAACCGGTTACGCATTTTATCAGGGGCTGCTTGACAAAGGTCCGCGTGCTGCCAGTCCCATGCTGTTTCCATACAGCTACCCGAACACCGTCGCCAACCTGGTGGCCATCGAGTTCGGATTGGCTGGCACGCACATGGTCTTCAACAGTCTTGCCGACAGCAGCGAGGCCATCCATTTCGCGGAGTCCGCACTGCGCCGCGGCGCAGCTGACCACATGCTGGTCATTGCATACGAGGCAGTCAATGAGCAGGTGATCCCCGATGAGTGGCTCGTCGACAATGGCGCTGTCTGCCTGTGGCTTACTATCGATCAGGACGGAGATGGTGCGTGGCGCTGGGACGAGGAGAAAAAAGCCGCGGCGCACGGCGGTACGGTGCGCGATTTTATGGAGCGCGTCGGGCGATGATGGATTTCGACAAAGTGCCGAAAGTGTCGTGGTTTCCCGGGCACATGAACAAGGCCTTGCGCCAGCTCCGTGAGAAGCTGTCGCTGATCGACGTAGTGGTCGAAGTGCTCGACGCGCGCCTGCCGCTGTCGACCTGCAACCACGTTCTCGGCGATATCATGGAGCACAAGGTCCGCATGCCGTTGCTATTTAAGGCCGACCTGGCCAATCGCGATACAACTGCTGCATGGCGTGACGTGTTCAAGGGCGACGGGTGCCCGGTCATGGCCACGCACTACCGCGCCCGCGACGTTGTGCCGCGACTCCTGAAACAGATCGAAAAGGCAGAAGCCCGGGCACGGGCAGCGCGCGGTGCCAAGTATCCACGGACCCGGGCGATTCGTGCCATGATCGTCGGCTTGCCGAACGTCGGCAAATCGTCGCTCATTAATTTGCTGGTTTCGCGCAACCAGGCGAAGACAGGGCCCAGGCCGGGCGTCACACGGCATCAACAATGGATCAAGATCGGTGAGGACGTGGAGTTGATGGATACGCCAGGGATCATGTTTCCGCACATCGAGACGACGGAGACAGCGCTAAAGCTCGGACTGATCGCCGCCATCAAGCAGGAACTGATCGGTGTGGAACTGCTGGCGGAATATCTTCTGCAGGTCTTCAACGATCAACAGTGCCTGGACTTCAAGAAATTCTATGACCTGGACTTCTATCCCGACTTGGTGGATGATCTGCTCGACGGCATCGGGCGGCGTCGCGGCATGCTGCTGCCGGGCGACGCGGTTGACACGGCACTGGCGGCAAGCACCTTCTTGAACGACTTTCGCGAGGGCAATATTGGAACAATCAGTCTGGAAACGCCGTAGTAATTCGGGCTTTACTGAAGCCGCTCGTAATCTGTTACAGTTCTAAAAGAAAACTTGCCCCTGAATTCTTTCCGCGGTCTTACTCCTCGGTCTCATATCGTTCGCTGGCGGATTCCAGCAGCGCGCGCTCGCGCTCGTTGAGGCTTTCGACGCCTTTGGTCGCGACTTTCTCGAGTATCCGGTCGATCTCCTCATCGAAGGCACCTGTCAGTTTCTTCTGCGCTACCCCGGCCAGCGTTGGTTTCGAAGCGGGTGCCTCAGGATCATGCCCGACCCGCCGCCGCGGCTGCACTTTGCGTCCGTGCCGCTTCATACGGAACCAACCGGTCAGCCACTGCCAACGATACTCCAGTCGCCATTTGTATAGCCAGTAGCAGAACCCGAAAGCCAGCCCGCCAACATGCGCGGCGTGTGCCACGCCGTCGTTCATTCCCGCGTTGCCGAGCATCCTAAGCACCGGATACAAATCTTGTATGACAAAGAGCAGAGCAATCCACCGCACCTCTATGGGGATCAGGAAGAACAAGAGGATCTGCTCACGCGGGTAGAGCATGGCGAACAGTATGACGACCGCCATCACCGAGCCGGAAGCACCGAACATCGGACGCACCTGGCCAAAGGTGGAGTGCAGTAGGCAGTACAGTACGCTCGCACACAGGGCCGCCACCAGATAGAACAACAGGAACTCTCGGCTGCCATATTTCAGTTCGATTCGCCGCCCGAACATCCACAGGATCCACATATTGAAAACGATGTGGAACAGGCTATTGGGATCGTGACAGAAGGCATAGGTCAGCAGTCGCCAGACCTGGCCGTGGTTGATCGTGTCCGGCGTCACCGCGAGCCACTGTGTGACAACGGAGACGCGGCCGTCGGAGATGACGATTTGTGCGACGTACACCGCGATCGTAACGATCAGGATGCGGGTGCACGTGGGGGTGGCGTTGGCCGCTCTCCCGCCATAGGAGCTGCCGGAACTGCTGCTTTCCTGGTACCAATCTCTGTTGTGTATGGGCATGGTCGTTTGTTGCGGCGCGGTTGAATTGTCTGTTATCGCATGGAATGGGCCAGCGTGCCTGCGGGTGATCTCCGCTTTTGACATGCCGTGCTTGCCGAAGTTCGGGAGCCTGCCGCAAAGCGTTGATAGCCTACTTTACGCAAAATCCACCACAATCCCACAGGGAACCGGTACGAATAGGTCACGGGCTGACATCTGGCGCTGGGCTATACGTTCTGCCGCCGTTACGGCGTCCCGTCGATTTTGAGACGGTCGGCGACGTCATTGTTCTGCGCCTCCGGATTGCCCAGGGATCCGGTCAGTGGTGTGTCGATCATCGTAAAGAACTGCCCCATGCTGCCAAGCAAAAACTCCTGCTGAAACTCGAAAAAATCGGCATCGAATCCGGTCCGGTCACCCCTGTGCCCGTCGATTTCGACGTAAAGATGCCGCGGCACATCAGGAAACTGGGACTGCGCTCGCAGTAGTAGTTCGAACAACTCTGTCGCAACATCGTCGAACGACTGATCCGGACCGATACACAGCAGGATAGCCGCGTGCCCGTCCTGGCTCAGGGTTATTCCGGGTTCTTCTGGTTTCACAGGTGACAGCCGTAGTGTTGCAGTAACGGGATTCTCTGGCACGGTCTTTCTATACCGTGAATACGAAGCGTAAAGTACTGTGTCGGGATCCAGCTGTCAGGCGTAGGTGTTTTTTTATATCGCACGCGATGTTGAAATCTTCGTCATGCTGGCCCTGGCGGCTGCGTATCGTGCACAACCGCCATAGTAGTGGGGCAATCCCTCTATCGTCCCTGCATCTTCGTCAGGTCGTAATACAGCCCGCGCCTTTCCATCAGTTTCGGTGTGCGTGCCGCTCTCGATGATAAGTCCCTGATCTAGCACCATGATCAGATCGACATCACTCACGGTTGCGAGCCGGCAGTGCTGATGAAGGCTGTGCGACCATTGAGGAGGCGCTCGAGGTTGTTGTGAATGAGTCGTTCCGATTCGGTATCCATGGCCCCGGTGGCTTCATCGGAGATGAATACGGACGGCTCCTGGCAGACAATACGGGCAATGGCAATACACTGTTTCTGGCCGCTCGCCAGGACATAGCCACCCGCCCCGATCACCGAGTCAAACCCTTTCGGTAACTGTGAAATAAGGTTGTGACAACTCGCTACCTCGGCAGTCCGCATGGCGCGCGCCGGGTCAGGTGTCGGATCGTGCGAAGGCAATGTTCTGGAGCAGGGTAGCAACGAACATTCGGATTCACGGACTCCAGGTTTCACTGGGGGTGTGCCCGGCTGAAATAAGCCACGAAAGCTCGAAACAGTGGCCGATCACTGGTTCGCCTGGAGACGGCCCAATGAGGTGACTGCGGTGTTGACACGTGCGTTGAGCGTCTGCAGTTCCGACTGAATCTCGTCCGTGCTGATTTTGTTGATACCATCCGGTTCGCTAACCCGAGCCTGCAGCATCTCGATATCTTTCTGGACAAAGGAGAGATCCTGCTCGAGTGCCGCAACGGAGTGTTCAAAGGTGTTGAACAAGGTTTCCATCTTTTCGTAGTTTTGCCACTTGACGATCGTGGCTGTGAGAATCTGGGTCAGCATCTGCAGCGTCGGTCGACAATGTTTCGGCAGTTCTCCGGTCGGCATGGGACTGTCGCAATAGATGACGCCCATGACACGCTTTTTGCCGGTGCGATGATTGAAAGTGACCAAAGGCAGGCAGACGACAGAGATCAGTTTGAACTTGCGCATGGTGTCGGTCCTGACCTGCTGGGCACCGGCGTCCTCGATGACAATGGGTTCGTCACCCGATACGACCTGGCTGATGATCGACTGGCTGATCGTATAGCCGGAGGGGTCCTCGTCGGTCAGCGCTTTACCGCCGATTCGGCGGGCTGCAACCTCGGACAACTCCATCTCGCCATCGGCTTTTAGATCAACGAGGAAAGCGTAACCGCGTTTCGTATGGGTTAGGCGCACAACTGCGTCGACAGCGTTATTGAACACTTCCTGAAGGTTCAGTGACGTGTGGAACTCCGAGATAACTCCGAGCATCAACTGCAGATGGTTGGCGAGCGGATCCACGCGGGGTACCTCTCGCGAATCCTCACCGGACCAGTTGAAGAGAAATTCCTCCACACCAACTTTGATCGTGATACCGTCACGAAGTTTGGTCGCGTCATTGATCGGTCGACCACCGACGGTGCAGCGGCTCTTCTGCTCGACGTCGAGCAGTGAAAAGCCCTTGCCCTGATAGACGAAACGCAACTGTTCGCCAGCAATGAGATTGCTTGGGATGACAAAATCATTGGCAATATTACGCCCCAGGCTGAGGTCGCCGGGGCGCATTTCCCAGACGAACCCCTTCGGCAGAACGCCCATGCCGAGGCTGGTAAGTTTGCCGACCAGCAAGCTGCGATCGCAGTCGTTGCAGCTGTCGGCATCTGGTTGATTCAAGGCCTTGCACTGTGGGCAAGTAATATCATCCATTGTCACTGACCTCACCTTTTTTGTCTGCCGAATGGCTTTTTACGTTTAAAAATTGATTGGCGCTTTCGCTTCGTCAGGCGGTCTAGTTTTCCAACGCTTGTGCATCCAGATCCACTGGGCCGGCCGTTCCTGGATCATCCGCTCGAGTTCCAGGGTAAATCGTGCGGTGTTGGCGCGGGCGTTCGCGTTGGGGTCATCCCCCCCACGCTCCAGTTCAATCGGTGCGCCGAACCGCATATGATGGTTCCAGTCGTTCGCGGCCCGGTGACAACATACTGGCAGGACGACGGCACCTGATCTTTCTGCCAGCACCGCCAACCCCGGCATAGTACAGGCAGGCATCCCGAAGAAATCGACGAACACACCCTCGTCTGCAGTCATGTTCTGATCGAGAACGAATCCGACCATCGCATTCTTTTTGAGCGCCTTGAGGACACCACGAGCTGCACCATGTCGTAAAATTCCATGCACACCTCGAGCATCACGGATCATTCGGCGAAATGTTTCCCCTGCGGGATGCTTAAGCTCTTTGTAGACAACGTACATTTCCGGGCCGTGTCGGTTAACCATCGGCAGAGGCAACTCCCAATTCCCCATGTGACCTGACAATGCCAAGACTCCCCGACCCTGCTCGAGCGCCTTTTCGAGGTGTTCTATCCCGTCAAACTTTATCAATTCCTCCAGCTTCTCGTCCGCAAGCGCAGGCTGCCGTAGTAATTCTATCGCCGTCAGCCCGATGTGCCGGTAAACTGCCGGTTCGATCGCCGCCGCCATTTCGGGTCCCAGCGCCGTTTTCATTTGCTGCCGGACCACGTTGCGGCGAAATCTCACCACCCGCCGCAGTCCCCAGCCGAGCAGACACCCCAGACCAATCTGCAAACTCGCGGGCAGAGAGCCGACCAGCCAACTGAAACACCGAATAAACAATGCCATGGGCAGCTATCTTACCAATCGTCTTCGACTTCTTCCTCGATAAAGATTGGCTTGGGTTTGGGTTTCTCCACAACCGGCAGGACGGTCTGGAGATGTTCCGGTTTGGGGGCTTCCGGTTTTTCCTCTACAACGGCAGCGGGCGCTTCTTCGGGCGCCGGTTGCGTGTCGGGTGATGTTTCCGGTGTGTGGGCAGCTCCGGCATGACCATCTTCTACAGTACCGTCGCTGTTCAGGGTGGCTGTCTCATTCGTGTCGAGCAGCGCGATGTTCAACGAAAAAGGGGCGTCGACTTGTTTGACTTTGTAAAGCAGGTGCACGATTTCCACATCTGCCGCCTGGCTCTGTTCCCAGGTCTCCGGTCGGAAGGGGCCGTCGTCGATGGCCATTGCCAGGCACGTGGTGCCCGCAAGGTCGTAGTCATACTTGCCGATACTGCGGCCGGGGGCGAGCCTGACTGAGAGAATGGCGAATTTTTCACCCGCTCCGAGAGAGGGGCGCGCCTCGAAATCGATCGTATCCCACTCCAGCACCGGGACAGCTTGGTCAACCAGCCGAAATCGGTCGATTTCTCCGAATCGCATGGCCGTTGCGGGGCCACAAGCGATCAGGAGAAGTGCGAGAATTGGGACAGCGCACCGACGCGGACAATGAGGTTTGGCGATGGTATTCACGGAGTTCGTCCAGTTAGATCCCAGTTTGTCAACGTTGTGGTAAACCATACACACGGTATAAACTATTGAAAGTTAGCCTATTTTCAAGTGCCGTTGGCGCGGCCGGTTCCTGCCGCTGTCGCGACCTGTCAAAAGCTGATTTTTGTACTCCTGACTGTATTTCTTCTCGTCGACGTGCCTTTCGTGGTGAAAGCTCTATCACGGTATGGTGAGTTACCACGAAGATAAGAATTTGTGTTCGGAGTTCGTTATTGTACTGTTCACCCACTCTGATTCTATCATGCCCCCTTCAATCTTCAAAGCCTGCGATATCCGCGGACTCTACGGTTCGCAACTTGATGAGCCGACTGCCTATGCCGCAGGCTGCGCTGCCGGCTCGGAGATCGACGGCGGCACAGTCGTGCTCGGTGGCGATGTGCGAACCAGTACGCCTGCCCTCAAGAAAGCTGTCGCGGAGGGACTGGCCGCCGCTGGTTGCAAGGTGCTGGACATCGGCATCGTGCCCACGCCGGTCGCGTATTTCGCCAAGCGCTTCCTGCAAACCGACCACGTCGTGATCGTCACGGCCTCCCACAACCCACCCGCGTACAACGGCATCAAACTGATGCTGAATAATCAGCCGACGATACCGGCCGGTATCGGGCGTCTGGTCGACCGCATCGATCGCCGGGACTATCGCGAGGGCAATGGCAGCATCGAGGCCATGTCTGTGCGAGATGCATATCATGCCTGGCTGTCGGAAGAATTCGACGATGCTTTCGGGCGGCCACTGCGCGTTCTCGTAGACGCCGGCAATGGCTGCTATGCCGACTGGGCGCCGCCGATTATCGAACGACTGGGACACGATGTCGTACCACTGCACTGCACCCCGGACGGCAGGTTCCCTGATCGTGATCCGAACCCCGCAGTGTTGGCAAATCTCGAACGCACCTGCGACGTCGTGCGTGATGTCGGTGTCGACCTGGCCGTAGCTTTCGATGGGGACGGCGATCGCGTCGTGCTGATCGACGAACTCGGCCGCCCGGTCGAAGCCGACCGTCTCGGGGTGTTCTTCGTCCACCACGTGCTGCACCATCTCGACAGCGTCAAGGTCGTCTACGACCTGAAATGCTCCGACATCCTGCGACGCGAGGTCGATGTTCTCGGCGGTCAGGCCTGCATGGAACGCTCCGGCCACAGCTTCATTCGCAGCCGGATGATGGCCGAGCAGGCCCACTTCGGCGTCGAAATCAGTGGACATATTTTTTTTCGCGAACTCGACTACGGGGATGACGGCCTCTACACCGCCCTGCTCATTGCGCGCATTTGCAGCCACGCCGGGCGTCCGCTTTCCCAGCTTATCGACGACATTCCGGTGCCGATAATCACCCGTGACATTCGTGTTCCCCTGCCGGAGGACATCCGTGCCGGCATGGTCGAGCAGTTTCGTGCCGCCTTTCCGGACCTGCCGGCTACTACCGTGGACGGCGTTCGGCTCGACTGGCCCGATGGCTGGGGACTCTGTCGTGGCAGTGTCACGGAGCCAGTGATCACACTGCGGTTCGAAGCGGATAAGGTCGGGCGTCTCAAAGAGTTACTTGGCAACGTCGGGGAAGCGATTCCCGAGTTGGCCGAAGCACTGGCCGTCGAAAGTGATCTCCTGTGATTTGAGCTCGCATGCGCCATGCGAGCGGCGATCGCACGCCACAATCTCTGATTGCGCACATCACAACTCTTCAAGCTCTACAACTCTTCAACCGTCTCACTCTTTCTTACACAGATCCTGAATATCCCCAGTACCAGAAATATCGGCACCGGCCCGACCGCCAAAGCTACCAGGATATTCTGCACCATCAAAATTATTACCTGTAGCCTGATCGCGTTGCGGATGACCTCGAAATGTTCACGTACATCGGCCAGGCGCGCCTCCGCGTCCCCGTTATCGGCAGCGAATGCCTCAAACGCCTCCGGGCTCATATCGTCCAGAGCCAATAAGCCGACGTCCGCGATCCACGTGAGTTTTGATTCGTTGTCGATAGTAAAATCGATCAGCCGCTCAACCCCTTCACGCAACATCCAGCGCTTCGCCCGATCCAGCCAGCCATCGGCTTCGCCTTTGCGGATCATCCCACCAATCACCCTGTTCATGGCATCGGTTATTTTTTGATCGCTGACTTCGCGAACCCCCTCGTATTTCGTCAGCAGCGCCGCCAGGTCCGCGCTCGATTCACTGCCGTCAAGCTGATGTCCGGCATCGTCGAGGGCTATGGCAACGTAGATGCTGGAAACCATGCGCTCGATCGGGCGCTTGGATCGCAAAGTCGAAATGGCATCGACACTGCCGAGGATCGAAGGAAGCGCGATCAGACCGGATAACGTGAAGCCAACGACGAAAGCCAACGGCCACAGCCAGTTGAAAAGAAACATCCAGCGCCAGGGAAACTTAAAGAATCCGTGCTTGCGCAGCAGCAGATACAGCAGCATCCCGGTTATGAACCCAAAGATGGCACCGCCGATAATACCGGCAATCACAATCCCGAAAAAAACGGCTATCTCAGCCAGGATTTCCTTCGTACTGCTGCTGGCGATATGTCCGAAGTTCTTCAGGATTCGGTGGGAAAGATCGGCCGACACGGCGGCTATCCCGCCGTCAGGGGTCTCCATCTGGGGCTGTTCAACATCGCCCGTCGCAGATTCGGTCCCGCCGCCTGCTTCGATTGTTGGAGCCGACGCTGGCAACGGCTCGGTGTCCGTCGCACCCAGCGGATGAAGCATCAGCAGGAAACAACTCAGCACAAGGAATCGCATCAACACACCCCGGTGGTCTGGAATTTCATTAGCAATCTGCGACAATCACGATTACGGTTCATCAACCCGAATGCACTTTCGAATGAATCCGCCGATGACAACTTTTTTGCACGTCGACATGGACGCCTTCTTTGCGGCTGTCGAACAGCGTGACAACCCGGAATTGCGTGGCAAACCCGTCATCGTCGGGGCCCCGCCCGATGCTCGCGGTGTTGTTTCCACCTGCTCTTACGAAGCTCGCAAGTTCGGGGTTCATTCGGCCATGCCATCGCGTCAGGCTTACAAGCTGTGTCCGCATGGAATTTATGTGTCCTGCCGCACCAAGCGTTACGGCGAAGTCTCGAAACAGGTCTTGGCGATATTCGAACAATACACGCCGTTTGTCGAACCGCTATCCATCGACGAGGCCTTTCTCGACATTACCGGCTCGATGCATCTGCGCGGTGGCGACATCGCCACTGCCGAGGCGATCCAGGCGCAGATTCGCGATGAACTGCAGTTGACAGCATCAATCGGCGTGGCCGGCAATAAATATCTGGCCAAGCTCGCCAGTGACATGAATAAGCCCAACGGACTCACTGTCGTGCCCCGGGATCCCGGGGAAATTGCCAGCTTCCTGGCCCCCTTGCCGATTCGCCGAATCTGGGGAATCGGCGAAAAGTCAGCAGCCCGATTGGCGGCGAAGGGCATCTCACATATCGGCCAGATCCAGGCCATGTCCCAGGATCAATTGACGCAGATATTCGGCGAAAAGACAGCGGAACACCTGTATCAACGCGCCTTCGGCATCGACCATCGCGCTATTGTGACCGAGTCAACGGACAAGAGCATCTCAAATGAACACACGTTCAGTACCGATTGCACCGATTGGGAAACCGTCGAGCGCACGCTGCTGGGACTGATAGAAAAAGTTGGTGGCCGCCTACGCCCTTCACAACGCACCGCGTGCACTGTCCATCTCAAGCTGCGCTGGTCCGATTTTAAGACGATCACCCGACAGCAGCGTCTCGACCCGCCGACCCATCAGGACCGACGCCTGATCGACGCCGGTTTTGAGCTGCTTACGCGCGAGAAATCCGGTCAGCCCGTGCGTCTGGTCGGCTTCGGTGTTTCCGGCCTTTCGAGTGAGGCCGACGATACCGTCCTGATCCAGCCGGACCTGTTCGGTGAAGCTGACGTACAACAGGCAGAAGACGAGCGTAATGACGAGCTCGACGCTGCAGTGGATGCCATCCGTCAGCAGTTCGGCAGCGGCGGGGTAAAGCGAGGCGACTGGTAGGGAGGGGGCAGCGCTCAGGTGTCAGGCAGTCCACCGGTGCACCCATGGTGCTAGCTAAGCCAAATCACGAACCCCTGTGCTGGTGATTCGCGGTTCTTGAAAATGGCATGCGCAATCTCTATTCAATCAATCGCACAACGTTCTCCGCCGCCGCCGCCAAATCGTCTTCGACTGCGGCATAGGCTTCCGTCAGCGTCCGCGGCCCGGGGCTGATGCTGAATACTGCTGTAACGCCCTGACTGTATAACTGGCTGAAGTCACCGTCGACTGCTCCGGAAAGGATGACGCACGGGACATCATGGGCTGCGGCGCTCTTCGCAACGCCGGCGCACACTTTACCGCGCAGTGTCTGCCCGTCGGTGCGCCCTTCCCCGGTGATCACCAGATCCGCATCGCCGATTTTTTCCTCGAGTTGGATCGCATCGATCATTACCTCGACACCCGGCAGCAGCCTGCCGCCGAAGAATGCCATCAGCCCGCTGCCCAGGCCTCCGGCAGCGCCGGCGCCCGGCGTGTCGCGGCCGTCCCAGTCGAGGTCGCGGGCCAGGCAATCTGCGAAGTTTTCAAGGCCGGCGTCGAGCTGCGTCACCTCTTCGGGTGAAGCGCCCTTCTGCGGCCCGAAAATTGCCGCGGCGCCATTGGCTCCGAGCAGCGGATTGTCGACGTCGCAGGCGATCACGATGTGGCATCCCTTCCACGGCTGCTCGGCGGGCGAGACAATTTTGGCAAGTTGCTGCAAGGCGCCACCGCCGTCCGGCAAATCTTTGCCGTCGGCATCGAGAAATCGGTAACCCATGGCCCGGGCAAACCCGGTGCCGCCATCGTTGGTTGCACTGCCCCCGATCGTCAGGAAAACCGACTGTGCCCCGTCGGCAATGGTCTGGGCAAACATCTGCCCGGCACCGAACGTCGTGGTGCGCAGCGGGTTGCGTTCGTCGACGCTCAGCAGTTCGAGCCCGCAGGCTGTCGCCGTTTCGATAAAAGCCTCACGCGCCGTCGGCTGCCAGGCGTAGCGGGCACGGATACTGCGCCCCAGCGGATCGGTAACCGCGACCGTGCGTTCCTCTGTGCTGCCGAGTGTCAGGAAGGCATCCAGCGTGCCGTCACCACCATCCGCCATCGGCGCGGCGGTGACTATGGCATCGGGCACGGCGCGGCGAATGCCTCGCGTGAGGCTGTCGCAGACACCCTGGGCGGAAAGACATTCCTTGAACGAATCTGGAGCGAGAACAATATGCATAGTTCAGCGCCTGAACGATCCCCCTGTGCGTCGAAAGGCGAACGCAGGGCTTTTTTTTCAGGCAATAGTTAAGCCTATTGACACGTTAAACGGCGTTCACTATAGTAGCAGGTCGCTTTCATTTGTGCCAATGTAGCTCAGCTGGTAGAGCAGTTCACTCGTAATGAACAGGTCAGCGGTTCGAGTCCGCTCATTGGCTCCAGTAAAAATGCCGTAAAATGGCTACATACATAGGGTCCTATTATTTTAGCCTTTGTAGCACTGACAGTCCT